>Ga0075154_10000372_pt1 | contig 38512 bp, 35 predicted proteins | sample JI71714BDNA_FD_70965 | JGI IMG/M metagenome (GOLD analysis project Ga0075154, IMG submission 70965) | Wastewater effluent complex algal communities from Wisconsin, to seasonally profile nutrient transformation and Carbon sequestration -... | ecosystem: Engineered > WWTP > Effluent > Algae... | reverse complement strand
TTCTTCTTCTTGTTCTTGAGTTTGCTGTTGATCAGCCGGTATGGAAAAAGGAGATCCGACAGGGCCAGACACCATAGACCATTGGGCTACCAAAAGGCAGACCAATAAAAGGACGCGGGTGATATGGACGAATTGTTTGAACATCTCGGGCGCAAAACTACTATTTATTGGAGAAATACCAATTCATCCTGTAAAATTATTATCTTATTTTTTACGAAAAGGTAGGCTTTTGACGACGGCTGCCTTGGGTATTTTCAGGCGAACAACACTCATTCCATTGGCGGAATCTCCCCAGCAGACCTGCGCGAGTCCGGGGAGGGTTCGGGTAAATAAAAAGACACTATCGCCCGACTTTTGAAGGTTTGATTCCATACGCAACCCTTTTTCAAGCGCATACTGATACGCATTGAAAAGCTCTTTTTCTTGCGGAAGTCGAAGCGATTCGTGTTGGGTATTTTTTCCCCAAAGCACCATGTCTAGACCATACGTATTGGCAAGGCTATCCACCCAAGGATCTGACCTTAGCGCACAAATTCGGGTAATTTCGGTTTTGGATGTGACTCTTTGGAGTTGCTTTGTGATTCGACGTTCCAGCGAATCCGCTAAGGATTGGCTCCAAGTTTCGGCTTGCAAAACGATCGTGGATTGGTCTGCCTTTTTTATTTTATAGTCGCTGATGTGTTCTTTCACGGCTTTGGTATCGACCCTTTTCACCTCCCCACAACTGAGTAGGAAAAACACAATAAAGCTAAATGTCTTTATATTTTCTATATATTTATTTATCATGATTTTATTTTTAAACGTCAAATTTCAAATCAAATGTGTAATTTCACTTCCATTACTCTATCCTTGAAACCACTTACCAAACATCAAACCTAGACCCTATGTTACGTTTTTTGGTTATATTTTGTATTTCCGTCATTGGTCTTCAGGCGCAGTCCATTGAACAGACATCAAGTGAATTACAACAAATTCTAGACAAAAATCGAAAATTAAAATCAATCTTGGCTAATAAATCCCTTTGGGATATTCAGATCATTTACACACAAATCAATCGAGACGCACAAAATAGGCCTAGTTTCCGGTCCTTATATTACAATTTTCGCCCACAACATTATTTTTATCCTGCCAGTACGGTCAAGTTACCGGCGTTGGTTTTAGGTTTAGAAAAGTTGAATGAATTAAAGAATCCTCAGGTCACGCGTGACACCCCCATGCGTATGGCATCTGCGTTCCCCGGGTATCCAGCGCTTGTATCGGACAGTACCTCAGCCACGGGCTATGCCACTTTAGCGCATTTTGGCAAGCAGATCTTGTTGGTCAGCGACAATGAAGCCCACAATAGAATATATGATTTTTTGGGTCAGGAGTATATAAACCAAACCTTTACCCAGAAGGGGTATTTGAATAGCCGGTTTTCCCATCGCTTATCGGTACCTTACAGTTTTGAGGAAAACAAAATAACGCCGGAGGTTTCATTTTTTCGTCCGGAGACAAACGAAATCCTATACATTCAAGAAAAAAAAGAAAGCCAACGCGACTATCAATATCCTGCGCCGATTCTTCGGGGCCAAGGCTATTACCAGGGTGATCAATTGGTTCAGTTGCCCTTTGATTTTGCACGTCGGAACGCATTTGGGTTACAAGATCAGCAGCGACTTTTACAAGCCATTTTATTTCCGGAAAGTCTGCCTGAATCTGCCCGATTTAACCTAACCACCTCGGATTATCAATTTTTATATCAATACATGTCGCAACTACCTCGTGAAACGACCTTCCCGCGGCTAGATCCAGCTACCTATTACGATTCTTATGTAAAATTCCTTGGATTTGGGGACTCGAAAGAACCCATCCCTGCCCACATTCGGATATTCAATAAAGTGGGTGATGCCTACGGCTATCTCATTGACAATGCGTACGTTGTGGATTTTGAAAATAAGATCGAATTCATGCTTTCAGCGGTCATCCATTGCAATTCGGACGGGGTATTCAATGACGACAAGTATGAGTATGATACGGTAGGCTTCCCTTTTATGGGTGAACTTGGCCGGACCATTTTTTCCCATGAACTCAAACGTTCACGGGAAAATACTCCGGACTTATCCAAATTCAAACTTACGTATGATCAGTGATTACACAAAGCGAATCCCAACTCCTTCAGCATCGGCTACGAATTGCTTGACCTTTTGTTCATCATCTTTTTTACAGATCATCAAGACATTATCATATTCCGCTACAATAAACCCAGACAACCCATTGACCACAACCAACCGGTCTTTGGGGGTTTTGATGAGGCAGTCGGAGGTATTGTAGAGCATGGCTTGGCCTTCCACAACATTTCCTTTGTCATCTTTTTCTGACATATCGAACAACGACTTCCAAGTACCCAAGTCTGACCAACCTATATCGCTCAACACGACATAGACGTTCTCCGCTTTTTCCATAATTCCGTTGTCGATGGATATATTTCGGCATTGCGGATAGGCCACCAGTAGACTTTCTTGTTCTTGATCGGTATAAAATGCCGATTGAATGGCATGGAAAGCCTCGGCCATTTCGGGTAGAAACTGATTGAATGCCTGAATAATGGAGCGAACATGCCAGACGAAAATCCCCGCGTTCCAAACGTAATCGCCGCTTGCTATAAACATTTGGGCGAGTTCTAGGTGTGGTTTTTCGGTGAATGTTTTGACTCGTTTCACTTCATCTGAAGCCTCAAGAAACTGAATATAGCCATAGCCGGTATCGGGTCGGGTGGGTTTAATTCCTAGCGTCACCAAGACCTCCTCTTTTTCGGCATAGGCGAGCGCTACCCGCGTTCGCTCTCGGAAGGCTTCTTCTTTTAAGATGATATGATCAGCAGGAGCCACGACAATCACCGCCTCGGGATTTTGCTTTTGTATTTTGTAGCACGCGTACGCAATACACGGGGCGGTATTTCGGCGGCTGGGTTCACACAAGATTTGATCATCCGACAAGAAAGGGAGTTGTTCTTTGGTGATCCCCTCATATTCGAGACTAGTGACCACATAAATATTTTCCGGCGGGCAGACGCCATCAAAGCGCGCGGCGGTTTGTTGGATCAGTGTTTGGCCGGTGCCCAAAACATCGTGAAACTGTTTCGGATTATTTTGCCGACTAAAGGGCCAGAATCGGGTTCCAACACCACCAGCCATGATGATGACATAATAATTGGAATTTTGCATGCGTCTTGTTTTCAGAGGTTATACGTTTTGTTCTATGGCTTTTGAATTTGACTAAAATACGTTTTCGTACGTAAAGCTACATTTTCTCTAATACTTCCCCAATATAAATTGATGTCGGCGCGGTGCCAAATTTTGGTTCGCAATAAAAACCGGCCTGGCACATAAGGTTGATGGATCCAAAGCATGCCTTGGTGGACTTGTGCATCCGCGGGTTGATTGACCCATTTAAACTTCAAACCAACGCCTCCCGGGTTATTTTTATGCGAAATTACTTCATTTGTCAACGTCCAAGTGATGGGATTAATGCAAAACGCTGTTTTTAATCCATTGGCATGATAGGGCGGATAAAACCCTGTGAGGTATGTGTTCCAGCTGGTGAAACCACCGACATGATCCGGAGTTTGGCTGGGCTGAATGTATTGGAATGAGTCCGGCTGCACAGCAATTCCGACCAGATACGCCGTAATCATTTGCTTTTGTAGGGGTTTTCCATCTATCAACTCCTGCAATAGCCGCCTTGCATGGAGCGTACCTTGGCTATGCGAGGCAATAACGAAAGGACGGCCCTTATTTTCCGTTTCCAAATACGTTAGAAAAGCATTTTTGACATCTTCATAAGCCAGCGCCAGGGCTTGTCGGTTGGCTGAGGAGTCTGAGGTAAGAAACACGCTATAGTGCGCTTGCCGGTACCGAGGGGCAAAGACGCGGCAGGTCCCATTAAAAACAGATGCTTGATTAAGAATTGTTGACTCATCGACTTGGCGATTGAGTGCGTCGTCTTGGATATCCCCATTCCAAAGGAAAGCACCTGTGGGTTCAGCCCCATAGATGGTGGGGTGAATAAAGAAAACATCCACAAGCGCTTCAGCCTGTTGATCTTGAAAAGGTGCCCCGACGGGAATTTTATCCGCTGGGTCATTTTTTTTGGGGTGCGCTGCCCAAGCCGATAATTGGCGATAATTCGGGGTTGGAGGAAGGTTTTTGGGGTCAAAAGCCTTGGTGATCAAGTACCTTTGGGCGAAAGTTAGGTATGGAAGAAAAATCGTCCATGCCAAAAAAGAAATGATTCTGATCAATATCCTCATTAATATTAATTTTTTTGTTTTTTTTTGTATAAAATAAACATTTGATTTGTATTCCGTTCTTACAAATTTACTAAACAAGCTTAAAACCATGTCTAAAATCTACGTAAAGAAATTGCTTTTTAGCAGTTTCGCCTTGGTGATGTTGACCTTGACGGCTTTTGGCCAAGCAAAAGTCACGGGGACCATCACAGACGCTGGCAGCAAAGAGCCGCTTATCGGTGTGAGTATTCAGGTCAAAGGGAAAGTAATTGGGACCATCACGGATGCCAAGGGGAATTTTTCCTTGTCTACCTCGACACCCATTCCCTTCACCTTAGTAATCTCCTCTGTCGGGTATCAAACCACAGAAGTTGAGGTAAAGAGTGATAATTCGGCGATCAACCTTGCGTTGAAAGAGCAATCTGTCATGGGACAGGAAATTGTCGTATCCGCTTCTCGGGTAGAAGAGAGTGTATTAAAGTCTCCAGCAGCAGTAGAAAAAATGAATATTCGAGATATTCAGCAAACTGCGGCACCTTCATTTTATGATGCCATGGCCAACATGAAAGGGGTGGACATGACTACACAAGGCTTGCTATTCAAATCCGTCAACATGAGGGGTTTTGGAGCGACAGGTAACGTTCGTATGGTCCAAATGATCGACGGAATGGATAACCAAGCTCCCGGGCTTAACTTTCCAGTCGACAACATTGTGGGTATTCCTGAACTAGATGTCGAAAGTGTTGAGTTACTTCCTGGAGCAGCATCTGCCCTGTATGGACCCAACGCATTGAATGGAATCGTCTTGATGAACAGCAAGAGCCCATTCTTATATCAAGGGCTAAGTGCCAATATAAAAACAGGCATGATGGTAGCGAACAACAGAAGCCAGGTATCAACACCGCTTTATGATGTCTCGGTCCGCTATGCCAAAGCATTCAACGACAAATTTGCCTACAAAGTGAACCTCTCGTATCTAGCGGCTCAAGACTGGGAAGCCAATGATGCAACAAACATGAACCTAGGCGGGATACAAAATGGAAGCCGAGGAGCGGGTGTAAATCCTGATTATGACGGTATAAACATTTATGGTGACGAAGTACAAACCAACATGGGCGGTGTTGCCGATGCCCTAGTTGCTCGTGGGTTATTGCCTGCCGCGGTGAGAGGCTTGGTCCCTAATGTTCCTGTGAGTAGAACGGGGTACAATGAGCGCGATTTGATGGACTACAATACCAATAGCTTAAAGGCAAATGCAGCCCTTCATTACCGCGTGAACGAGAAAATGGAATTAATCGGCCAGGTGAATTATGGTACGGGTACGACCGTCTATACCGGAACAGGACGCTATGGTTTGCGTAACTTTGCCATTACCCAAGGTAAACTAGAACTACGAGCTGATAATTTTACAGCCAGAGTTTATACTACCCAAGAGCGTTCGGGTGATTCTTACCTTGCGGGTCTCGCAGCGGTTGGGATGCTGAACGAAGCTAAATCACATGAAAATTGGTTCGGTCAATATGTGGGTGCATTTGCAGGTGCACGCGCGGCTGGACAAACCATCGAAGCAGCGCATGTCCTAGCGCGCAATACAGCTCAAACCGGAATACCACAACCCGGATCAGCGGAATTCAATACCTTGCTTGACAAATATCGTTCACTTTCAATCGGACAAGGTGGAAGTAGCTTTGACGATAGAACAAATATGTATCATGCAGAGGCCTTCTACGACTTCAAGAATCAGGTTGATTTCATGGATTTACAAGTTGGCGCAAATTTTCGTCAGTATCAACTCCGGTCAAACGGCACCTTGTTTTCCGATTTGAAAGCAGATGAGAACGGGGTTCAACGTAATGGAACGATTCCGATCAATGAATACGGTGCGTTCATTCAAGCCGCAAAAAGTTTATTCAAAAACCACTTGAAGATATCGAGCTCACTTCGATACGATAAGAATCAAAACTTCGATGGTCAATTTACGCCTAGAGTTTCTGCCGTAGGGTCTTTTGGACAGCAAAACGTAAGGGTTTCTTACCAAACTGGATTTAGAATCCCAACGACGCAAAACCAGTACATCGACCTAACAACTCCGCAAGGAACCTTGATCGGTGGTCAACCTGAATTCATCAATCGCTACAATTTAACGGCTGGTATTCCCGCTTATATCTTGAACGATTTTATTCGGAATGGAGCGAACACCCAATATTTGAACGATGCTGCCAGACAACGTATTCAGCAGCAAGTAAGCGCCTTCGTGGCAAGTAATTTACCTGCAATCACCGCTGGAGTTACGGCAGCTGTAAATGCCCAAGTAACCGCGGTTGTTACTGCACAAGTCAATGCCGGTGTAGCAGCAGGGGCTATTCCTCAAGCCCAAGCGGCGGCAGCAATAGCGGCAGGCGTGGCCAACACAATGGCACTCCCTTCTACACAAGCCTCGATTCAATCGAATGTAGCAGCACAAGCTACTGCAGTAGCCAATCAAGTTACTCCAGCATTTGCCACCGCAAACTTACCTAAATACCAACCAAGACCTTTACAACCTGAGCGAATCCGTTCGTGGGAAATTGGGTATAAAGGTTTAATTGCTAAAAAACTCTTTGTTGATGCCTACTATTACCAAAGTACGTATATCAACTTTATCGGTGGTACTCAAGTCGTAGTACCAATAGCTCCAGCAAGTCCTGGCTTACCCATTGAGTCAGGTGTTGCCTCAGCCAGTACGCGTAGAGGATATTCTTTACCATCCAACACCGATGAGGAAATCAAAGCAAGAGGTTGGGCTATAGGTCTTGATTACGCCATTGGCAAAGGGTATACCGTCGGGGCTAATGTTGCTAATAATGAGCTCACTAACTTCGTGCCAACTCCTCAGCAGCAATTTGCACAGTTTAATACTCCTACTTATCGCTACAACGTAAGCTTTGGAAAAAGCATAGGCAGTGGCGAAAAGTTTGGATTCAAAGTTACCTACCGTTACCAAGATGCATTCTTATGGGAGTCTAGCTTTGTACAGCCAACAACAGCTGGTATCGATTTCTTCACCAATACTACCGTTCCTGCGATTAGTAACCTAGACGCTCAGGTGAGTATGAAAGTGCCTAGCATTAAGTCCATCATCAAAATCGGAGGTACGAACATTGGTGGAAATCCTTACGTACAAGCCTTCGGTAGCGCAGCCATTGGCTCGATGTACTATGTAAGTTTGACATTTGATGAGTTATTGAACAGATAATTCACCTTACACCAAAAATGATGAGGTTACAGGTTTGCCTGTTTCGAACACTCCTCATTTTCTTTGGTTTAAGCAGGAAAAAGGGCTTCCAACTGGAGGCTCTTTTTTTTGGTTGTACCTCGGAAAAATCCTATATATTCACTAGCTTTGCCCCGCAGAATCGTTTAGATTAACTCACTCAAAATTTACATTCATGGAAAAAATCAAAGTGGATAATCCCGTTGTAGAACTGGATGGTGATGAAATGACCCGGATCATCTGGACATTCATCAAAGATAAATTGATCCTTCCTTACCTTGATGTCGATATCAAATACTATGATTTGGGGATTGAACATCGGGATGAAACCAACGACCAAGTCACCATCGATGCCGCCAATGCCATTAAAGAGTATGGTGTCGGGATCAAATGTGCCACGATCACCCCAGACGAGGACCGGGTCAAAGAATTTGGTCTAAAAAAAATGTGGAAATCCCCAAACGGGACGATCCGAAATATCCTCGACGGTACCGTTTTCCGGGAACCTATCGTTTGCCAAAACGTTCCGCGCTTGGTCACCAACTGGGACTCGCCGATTATCGTAGGCCGTCACGCGTTTGGCGATCAATACCGCGCTACTGATTTTGTAGTCAAAGGAAAAGGTAAACTGACCATGAAATTTGAAGGCGAAGATGGTACCGTACAAGAATTTGAAGTCTACAACTACGAAGGCGAAGGTGGCGTAGCCATGGGGATGTACAACACCGACGAGTCGATCTACGGATTTGCCCGGGCGTGTATGAACATGGGTCTTCAAAAGGGATGGCCGGTCTATTTATCGACCAAAAACACCATCTTGAAAAAGTACGATGGCCGTTTCAAAGACATTTTCCAAGAAGTTTGGGAAAATGAATTCAAGGACAAAGGGGTACAATATGAACACCGGTTGATCGATGACATGGTGGCCTCGGCGCTGAAGTGGAATGGCAACTTCGTGTGGGCATGTAAAAACTATGACGGCGATGTGCAGTCAGATACCGTTGCACAAGGATTTGGTTCGTTGGGCTTAATGACGTCTGTTCTCATTACGCCTGATGGCAAAACCATGGAGTCAGAAGCAGCACACGGTACCGTAACCCGGCACTACCGCGAGCACCAAAAAGGACGGCCTACTTCTACCAACCCCATTGCGTCGATCTTCGCATGGACACGTGGTTTGGCGTTCCGTGGCCAATTGGATGGCAATCAGCCTTTGGTTGATTTCGCGAATGCCTTGGAAGCCGTTTGTGTTGAAACCGTGGAATCTGGTAAAATGACCAAAGATTTGGCCGTTTGTATTCACGGAAATAAAGTCAATCACGGGGAGCACTACCTCTACACCGAGGAGTTCTTGGATGCAATTGATCAGAATTTGAAAGCAAAATTGGTGAAGTAAATTCCTTGGTTTTCCGGTCTTTCCTATACGTGGGGACGTTGCGATGCGACGTCCCCATTTTTGTACTTGACCTGTCTGTATGTCAATTCGTCAAAACCAACTCCCGACTACCCTGGCGCAATGTCAGCTTGGAGTCTCCGTTCATTTCACGAACCTCGTACACCCACGCGCCTTCTAATTCTTGTTGGGCTACTTTTTGGAGGGCACTAAACGCGACTTGAGTTAACCCTGAAGAGTTTTCTGGAAAAGGAGGTCTAACGCCTAGAATCATCAGTTCCCCCGGATTCGTCAATCGATAGCTCACCATCATTTTTTCTCCGTTCGTCAAGATTAAATCGCCGGTACATCCTGAATTTGTGTTTCGCACCGTCTTTCGCGTCACTTGGCATCCTGTGAGGTCTAATTGCTGAATAAGCCCAGAAGAGGAGCCTGTCCAGACTTGTTGCACAGCCGCGTACTCAGCCAAAATCTCGGGTGGCTCACAACTCCATAAACTGACACTTACGACGCACAACCAGATCATTTTTTTCATGGGGAATTTGTGTTTAAGGTAAAAGGAATTTCGATGAACGTACTGGTTTTTGATCCGAAAACGCCCAAGCCACCGGTTATATTGCCCGGTAAAAATAAGGGACCCTCAAAGCGCCGAAGTTCGGGGGAGCGGTTGATCAGTCTTTTGAGCACTTCGTTGTAGTCAAACCAAAAGGTGTCCATGGATTCGACCTGGATAGATAAGGTAGCCGATTTTTCGCGCGCGGAAAATGCAAAATATCCCACCGGTGAAAAAACCTCTTGGGCACGAACGCGCCCTTTTTCTTGGATAGTTGTCCCAAATAACTCATCTCCCCAATAAAAAAAGGGGAAAGACGGTTGGCCAAAATCCACTTGGGCGGAAAGTTGGTAGTTTGCCTGACCTAAAGAAGAAAAAGGCCAGGCCAGTTGTATTTCTACTTGTTGATTGGCAATTGACTTAGAAGCCAATCGTACAGAAACCGCCTCCGGTACTCGGGTTTCTGCCCGTAATTCGTCTGAACCGATTCGAATCCGCAGTTCATACCGTTCACCTGGCTGAATAAAACCCTGATTGAGAGCCTCGTATTCTTTTGTAACCTGATTTAGCCTTAACACACGAGTAGCCTGTGTTGATCGAATTTCAACCTGGGCCTCAGGAACAAATTTGCCTGAATCTATTGGAATGGGATCGTTGTAGCCAAAGACCCTGCTTATAAAAACAGCCATTTTTTCATTCTCCGGATCCAAGACACCAATCACTGCATATTGGGGAATTGGGTCTAGTGGAGGCACCTGAATGCACCCAGTAAGTCCAAGTAGTAAAAGCAACCAATAGCGCATTAAAACGAAAAATTATAGGTGATTGATGGTAAGATAGGCAGTAACGCCTGTCGCCGAAGCTGCATGGTTGATACCCGTTGACTGGTGTCGTTTTGTCGAACAGGTACATACGCAAAAGGATTCCGGCGATTGGTAGCATTATAAACTGAAAATTCCCATGTGGCTTTCGGTCGTTTCAACGTAGCGCCGAGATCAAGCCGAAAATACCCTTCCGTACGGAATTGATTGGGGCCGCTGTAGGACTCTAATATATTGAAGAACCGATCTTGCCGAAAAAAGAAGGCATTGGGAAGGGTGAGCATTTGTCCGGATCGATACATGACGTTTAGGGATAAATCCCACCGTTTATTGAGTTGGTATAGCGTTGAAATTTCAACTGTATGCCGGCGGTCTTGATTAGCATAAAAAGGTCGCCCTTCATTGAGCTCATCAAATTGAGCAATGGCCCAACCTAGGGTGTAGCCACCAAAAGCGGTCCATTTTCCGGATTGCTTTTGTACAGAAACCTCGTAGCCATACTGCCACGATTTCCCTTGGATCAGACTTTCCCGCCAATCGAAGGTAGCAACTCCGCCCTCGGTAATACCCAAAAAGCTAACTCCACTCCGATTGAACGTATTTCCCCGAATCCAACGGTAATAACTCTCCAATTGAACCGTCCACGACATCGCTGTGGGCAAGCGCCATGAAATATTCAGCATATCTGCCTGTGAGGGTACAAGACCCGAACCTGAGGGCACCCAAACATCGGTCGGTAAGCCAGAACCCGTTTGCGAAATCAAGTGAAGAAATTGATTCATGCGGGAATACCCTCCATGCACCTCACCCCAAGGTTGATTTTTGATTCCAACCAAAATACGGGGTTCTGGATACAATTTTGATCCAAATTGGCTTAAACGTACCCCTGCTTGGTAAAACAATTTTCCCTTTTCACCTGTCAGGTGGATATAGCCCGCCGATTCCACAGGCCGAAGCGTATCCGAGTTTGATTCCAAGCGCTCTGTCCCCGGCAAGGAGGACGTGTACAAAAAAGCTTGGGGAGCTATGCGGTGCTGGGTAACTTGAGCGCCGTATTCTAGGGTAAGTTGTGGAGAAATGAACCATTCCCAATCGGCTTTGATCGCTATATCCCGGATGGTGGAGGTTAAATTGGAATTTTCAAATCGGGGAGGAACCAGATAATCTTGGCGCAGGCTTTCCCCGAATTTCAGTTGATAGTTTGTCCAGAGAAGACTTACGTGTTGAAACCTCTTTTGGGAGGCTATCCGATTCCAGCGGAGCATGGCCGTTTGATTCCCCCAAGCGAGGTTGGTCTCTTGCAGCAAAAAATTCTCTCGACGGGGAATCCGATTTCGTTGATAAAACACATCCCGACCAAAATAATAACTGGCATACAGGGATTGCTTGGGGGATAGCTCAATATTGGTTTTCAGATTGAAATCACCGAAATAATACCCTGTTTTTTCGCGTGCCGACTGCAACGGAACCAAGAGCGCATCCAAGTAAGTTCGTCGTGCGGAAAGCACCAGTGATGCTTTTTCTTTTTTCAGCGGCCCCTCGAGATGAAATCGAGAGGAAAGTAAACCGATGGACCCTTTGCCTTTCCAGGCGTATTTATTTCCCTCTTTCAATTTCACATCCACTACACTGGAAAGCCGTCCACCGTACCGAGCTGGGAAAAAAGATTTATACAAATCGACTTGTTGAATGGGATCGGGGTGAAACGTTGAAAAAAAGCCAAACAAATGGTTGGCATTATAGACCACCCCTTCGTCGAGGAGCAAGAGATTTTGGTCTAAATCGCCCCCACGGACACTGAGACCTGAGCTTCCTTCATTCACTTCCTGCACACCCGGCAGCAATTGCAATGCTTTCAGGGGGTCTTTTTCGCCCATCAGCAGTGTCATTCGATTTATTTGCGCCGAGGTAAGGGTAATCTTCGGGTTTTGGAAAGAGAAAATCGTTTCCTTGTTGGCTTTGACAGTGGCTTCTTCTAAATCCGTAACAGCCGGAACGAGAAATATCGTTGAAGTACGGATCAAGTGAACAGAATCCACGACCCAGACATAGGGTTCGTAGCCCACGGCGGTAAATCGGAGGGTATCGCCCATTTGTCCGGGTAAGGAGAAAAATCCATACCGGTTGGTGATTGTACTGGATTTTCCCCGCACCGAAACGCCTACCAGTTGTTCTTTGGTGGCCTGATCCATGACGGTACCATGTACTTGTGCAGCGAGGGGTTGCACAAGGCAGGAGAACAGTATAAATAATACTTGGCTAAGGTTTCCATTCATGGGAAATCGAAGTATCTAAAAACATTTATTTAGTTCATGGCTAGGTCTTCCCCATGGGTATAGCCGTAGTATTTCAGCACCCCTATGGAGACGTAGCAATGCTACGTCTCTACAAGGGCGCCCAATACCTAAAATACACATACATCCCCCCCAGCACCAACAGCATGAGGATTTTCATAGGCATCTCCCCTTTTTTCGGGACGTAATATCCCTTTTGGATTTCATACGTCCGTAGGGCAATTGGAAGGAGAGTTAGCAGCAATAGAATCCAAAGGGTATAGACCTTTAAGAAAAATAAAATTACAACAACAGCTAAACAGCCCATGCTGAAGGTGTGTAAAATGGTCTTTTTGACGTACATAAAATTTAGATCTAACTGATTAATAATAAACCACATAACCAAGATGCAAATAACACCCTAAGAAATACAGTAGGAAACTGAAAAGAAACATTAGTATTTGAATTGTCCGTTTCATATTGGCAGTAGTCTAGTTAAAACCGAATCGAAAATACACATACATCCCTCCCATCACCAGCATCATGAGGATTTTCAACAGGATTTCTCCCTTTTGGTACACATGATATCCCTTCTTGACTTCCATCGCGTGGGAAATAACCACAATCAACCCAATCGCTAGGACAATGCGCATGTCATATACATGAAAGAATACTAAAGAGAACATGGCCAAAATGGAGGCGATTTTTATCGCATGTAGAATAGATTTTTCGGTGAGCATTAGGAAATCAATTAATAGCGTCGTGATATAACGGTAAACTTATTTATACTACTAAGATCAATATAATCAATTCATTTAAATATAGGAGGAGAATAATTGATATTTTCACGAATAAGATATAATGGGAGTATTGAGGAAATTAAGATAACCAAACAATATAAAAATATCCTGAAATTCAATTCTCTATTTTTTGATTTAAGAAAGGGATGAATAACGATGCCAAATAATAAAATATCAGAGCAAATAATCGATAGACATAAATAAATTGAAAAAATTTTGTAAACTGTACTAAAAAATAAAAACTGTTGAATAATTATAGTGAATGCTATAGCCCCTATTTGGTAATTTTTCATGTTGGATAATTTTAATTAATGAAAGTATATCGGAACCTTATCAATGGGCGATCGAATTGTAATACTTTACGATAGCCGTTAATTCATTTTCATCCGAAATACTTTTCATACCATTTGTTTTCATATAATCTAATACCGCTTTTTCATACCGAGTAGAGAGCATAGCCGTGCCATCTGCTTTGCTAACCATTTGATTTTGACAAACTGAAGTAAATGGTATTAAAAAAATGAAAAAAAAATTACGGCTCATGGTAGTATATAATTAAATTTAAATTACATATATAAATTCTAAATATTAACAAGATGCATATAAGATGAAATAAGACAAACTATATAAATACCGTAATAAAATAATCGCCAATTTAAATCTAATAAAAACCGAATTTTTGACAAAAAAAATAAAACATTTACTGTAAGCAAACCCAAAATAAAAAACAAAATATGTAAATATAAAGGAACTTGTGATTGCCAAAATACAACATGAACTAACAGTTGAATGGCAAATAAAATAAGAATGATAATTTTTTGATTTATTTTCATAAGTAATAAAAATATTGAGGGTTAAATTAATAACCCTCTAATAAAATTTAACAATTATATTGACTATAGCATTTATCCTTGGTTTCCAAATATTTTAATTCTGCATTTTGCATTGCAGATTGGTAAACTAAATAGACTCCAGCTAGACAAGCCCCCCCTGAAACACCGCCAGTAACGATACCAGCAAGAACGGCATAAGGTCCGGCAAAAAATGTTGAACCAGCTACAGAGGTACCCGCTGCGGCTCCACTCCCTACGCATGTAGATATTGCGAGAATTAAAGCTCCATTAATATCCCTTTGGGATTTCATACGTTCGTAGGGCGATAGGAAGGAAAGATAGCGACAATAGTATCCATAGGTTATACACCTTAAAGAAAAACAAAAAGAATATAGAGCTAAACAGCCCATACTGATTGTGTGTAAAATGGTCTTTTTGACGTACATAAAATTTAGAACTATCTCATTTATATGTAATTACAAAACCAAAGTGTAGATAACACCCTATGAAATACAGCAAAAAGGAAAACGGGACAAATGCAAAATGGAACAGATGCTCTCTCAGCTTTACTTTGTTCAATACTGAGTAAAGACCCAAGAAAAAAAGCGTCTCGGCCAGCATAAACCACCAACCGGGGTAGCCTGTCATTCTCATTAATTCAAATAAAGGAAAACAACTAAAAAAATAGGAATCCCATTCGACAAAGCTAATGAGCACACTCAATACTACATGCAAGATTCCCGTAACAAGATAGACCCCTAGCACAAAGCGGAGCCATACAAAATAGCCCCGCTTTAAAAATAAATAAGATACACCCAATACAAATACCAATTTAGAAATAAACCACAGAACATATAGACGTGTATGTTCATACGAAAACCCTGTACCTATTTTACAGAATCTGGCAATCCAAACCGGATATCCTACCAAGCGCCCCTCCGACACGATCAAGGCTACATGAGCAATTACCTCATTGACGATGAAATACAGTAGGAAACTGAAAAGAAACATTAGTATTTGAACTGTCCGTTTCATATTGCCAGTAGTCTAGTTAAAACCGAATCGAAAATACACATACATCCCGCCCATCACCAGCAGCATGAGGATTTTCAACAGGATTTCTCCCTTTTGGTACACATGATATCCCTTCTTGACTTCCATCGCATGGGCAATAACCACAATCAACCCAATCGCTAGGACTATGCGCATGTCATATACATGAAAGAATACTAAAGAGAACATGGCCAAAATGGAAATCATTTTGATCGCATATAAAATGGATTTTTCTGTAAGCATTTGGAAAACAAATAAAGGAATGATGGAACGGTAAACTAATTTATATTATTAAAATTAATGTTATCGATTAGAATATTGAAGGAAAATGATCGGGACGAGTAAGATATACAAATAGAAACATAAATATATCAATCAATATAAAATATAAAAGTATTCTTAAATTCAATTTTCGTTCATTTCCATGAATTAAAGGATGAATAATACTACCAAACATAAAAATATCAAAGCAAATAATCGATAGAGCAAAATAAACTGAGAATATTTCATAAACTGTCATAAAAAACAAAATTTGTTGGACTATCACAGCCATGACTATAGCTACTATTTGATAAATTTTCATTATAACTAAATTAAGTGACCGAAACAGATATCGTGTTTCTTATTTGTATCAAAAATCATTTTTCATCTGACTTGTCAGAAAGCCTGAATATTAATAAGATTCATATATATTGAATAAATAAGACATGTGTACATCGCATAATAGAATATACGCCAATTTAGGCTTAACTTAACCTTATTATTCAGCAAATCAACTATAACTTTTATCAAAATAAAAATAAAAAATAATATAGGCAGGTGCATTGGAATTTCAGAATGCCAGCACAAATAGAAATATAGAATTTGAAGAGAAATTAAAATAAAAATGATTACAATTTGGCTATTTTTCATCACTATTATATTTAAATTATTTTCTCAGAAAATAATTTTTCAGTACAATACCTATAAAAATAATCAATGCTACAACTAAAAGTATATTGAATATTTGCCAGAATATTATCTTCATTTTATTAAACTAATTTAGGTACTTCGTTTAACTGATTTATTCTTGACCAATCCAAGCTCAACGAATGCTGGGCTAGGATCCGCTTGTACCTGTGTCCAAATGGGTGGATTATTGGGTATAGTCATACAGCCTACTGAATTTTTACCAAAGAAAATCAACCGTGGTAAATAATCCAATAGGCAAATTAAAATAGGGTGTTTTTCACGTATAGATGTGGCGGAGAGAAGAAATGCTGAGCTTTATTGCGTTTATTGCCGTTTCAATACTCCTTTTACGTATTTGATATAGTCCAATAGACTATTCATTAAAAAAAGAGTTACCCAAATTATTTGGGAAGAAATGGTTGAACCGCTTGTTTTAATTGGCCAGCCGAAAGGACGCCGGATTGGCGGAATTTGACTTCCCCTTTCTGAAACACCATCACCGTAGGCACACCCGTAATTTTGTACTGGCGGGCAAGGGCTGGATTTTTATCTACATCAATTTTGACCACCTTCACTTGATCGCCCATTTGGTTGGCAAACTGTTGAAGCGTAGGCGCCATGGCCTTGCAAGGGCCACACCATTCGGCAAAAAAATCAATCACCACGGGGGTGTCTGTCCCGATTAATTCCTCAAATTTCCCTGTCATTTTCGAATTTAATTTAATATTTGCCCCGTTTTTCGGGTTCGAATTTTACCATAATTTGCAACCAAATCGACCGTGAAAGTCGGTACAGCACAGGGGTCAACAGAATTGTCAATCCCACATACGTGCCAATGTAGATCCGCCAATCGGCCTCGGAGAAAAAAAGAAAATAGCCCACCACCGCCGTGACAAACAACGCAATATTCAACATATAACTAATATACATTGCCCCAAAGAAAAAGCCAGTCTCACGCTCATATTTCATTTCACAATGACTACAGGTCTCATGAATATCCAACATTTTCCCGGGAGAATAGGGATTTTGGGAAACAAATACCGGACCCTGGTGGCATCTCGGACATTTTCCGGCTAAAGCAGCAACTAGTTTACTCATGTTGGATTTTGTGATCGTAGGAAGATACCACAAAGGTACGGATCAACGAGTAGAGTTTCTGTGACTTTTGTTATACAAGACAAATTTAATCCTCTTGAGTCGATTGGAATACGAAAAGCACCGTGGCATTTGCCCCATCCATCGATTCTTCTCGGAACTCGTCCGACATTTTTTGGGACACCCAACCTTTTTTCGTAGTTTTCTACTCTATTTACCTACGGACTACCGCATGAAAAAACTATTCCTTCTTTTGGCTTTCGGATCTTTCCTGGCTCAAGCTCAAATTAAACCGGCCCCTCCGCGCGCTGAAGGTGACGGCCCCCATACTCGCCTGATCATCCGAGGCGTCACGCTGATCAACAGTACGGGAGCGCCGCCGGTGGGGCCTGTGGATATAGTGGTGGAGAAAAACATCATCAAGTCCGTTCGGCAAGTAGGATATCCCGGTGTGCCGATAGATCCGAAACGTCGGCCAACCGCACAACCTGGCGATAAAGAACTGGATTGCACCGGCATGTACTTGATGCCCGGCTTTGTGGATATGCACGGACACATCGGAGGAAGCTCCCAAGGTACGCCGGCGGAATATGTATTCAAACTATGGCTCGCACATGGCATCACAACAATCCGAGATCCATCGGCAGGCAATGGCCTGAATTGGACACTCGATCAAAAGAAAAAAAGTGAGAAAAACGACATCACCGCTCCTCGAATTTTGGCCTATACGGCCTTTGGAATGGGCAGCGACTCCCCCATTGCCACCCCAGAGGCTGCGCGGGAATGGGTGCGTAAAAACGCACAAGCTGGCGCCGATGGAATCAAATTCTTTGGGGCTGAACCCGACGTTTTTCGGGCGGCCCTGGAAGAGAATAAAAAATTAGGCTTACGCTCGGCTTGTCACCATGCCCAATTGGAGGTCGCTCGCATGAACGTGTTGGCTACCGCAAAGGCAGGACTAACGACCATGGAACACTGGTATGGGCTACCGGAAGCCCTTTTTGATGACCGAACACTCCAAAATTATCCGGCTGATTACAATTACAATAACGAGCAACACCGCTTCGAGGAAGCCGGAAAACTCTGGAAACAAGCCGCTGTGCCAGGATCCGAAAAATGGTACCAAGTGATGGATGCGCTCTTGGCCTTGGATTTTACCTTGGATCCAACCTTTAATATATACGAAGCCAACCGTGAACTCATGCTGGCTCGTCGGGCGGAGTGGCACGATGACTATACCCTCCCTTCGTTGTGGCGCTTTTATGGCCCAAGTCGAATCTCCCATGGCTCCTACTGGCTCAATTGGGGAACCGAACAAGAGATCCAATGGAAGGAGAATTACCGGATTTGGATGCAGTTTGTGAACGAATACAAAAACCGAGGAGGCCGAGTAACAACCGGATCAGACTCCGGATTCATCTATCAATTGTACGGCTTTGCGTATATTCGGGAGTTGGAACTGCTGCGCGAGGCTGGGTTTCATCCACTCGAAGTCGTTCGGGCAGCGACCATCAAAGGGGCTGAGGCGCTAGGCATGGCCGATAAAATTGGCTCGGTGGAAGTGGGGAAATTAGCCGACTTTGTGATTGTCAAAGAAAATCCATTAGCTAACCTAAAGACCCTCTATGGTACAGGCGCAATTCAGGTAAACGACGCCAATGAGGTAGTTCGGGTGGGTGGTGTAACCTATACGGTGAAAGATGGCGTGGTGTACGATGCCAAGAAGTTATTGGAAGATGTGCGCAATATTGTCCTCAAAGCCAAAGAAGAAGAGAATTACGAAATTACCCAGCCGGGCTTGCCGCAGAAACGTCCGACCAAAACCCAAGGAGCTGGGAAGTAAATGTAGGCTCCTTCCAAAAGAAAATCCCTCGGTTTCAAAATGAACTCGAGGGATTTTTTGTCAATAAAGCTTTTGATTATCCCGAAGGATTCACCTGATTAATCCTGGATATTGTAGTATGTCTTGACTACCTCGTAATTGGAATAATCAAGACCCGCTACCCGCGCTTTTTGTCCTCCTGGGATGATGACGTACCGAATATGGGAAAAATAATCGGTTCTGGCTGCATTCAACCATGTGGCAGATACGGTTCCGGGTGCTGTCCAATCTTCTCCGTAAATAACAAATCCCTGATTTAAACGGATTCGGCTAGTGTAGGAACCTTGAAAGGTATAAGGCAACGGAAAGATGGAAGCGCTACCCCCGGATCTAGCATAAACAAACACCATGCCTGAGTCAAACACTTCTTTGGTTAACTTGGGAGCTGAAACCGCGTATTCTTTGTAATTACTTCCTTTGAAACTGGGCGCAGTAGGAAGAGCCGTCCAGTCGCTGTAAATGACATTCGCTGTCCCGGTCGCGCCGGTGGCTCCTGTAGCCCCTGCGGGCCCTTGAGCTCCATTGGCACCTGCTGGACCTTGAGGACCCGCTGCCCCGGTATCACCCTTGGCACCTTGAGGGCCTTGAGGACCGACTTCACCTTCACATCCCGCTAAAAAGAGACCTCCTACTATCAAGAACGAATAGAATAAGTTTGTTTTCATCGAATTGAGATATTTGTTTTTGATTGATGATTCAAAAAAAATAATCCCATGGCTCAGTATGAAATTTTAGGGATAGAAACGCCTTTTCAGGGATAGAGTACGAAATAGTGGTTGGGTTATGATAATTTTGAAGGTTTTTTTTCAAAAAATCAGTGCTTATATCTGTGGAAGGAAGGTTCTCTAGATTGACATATCGGGTGGTTCAGAAAACACCCCCCGATTTACTAGAAATCAAGGGGTGTTTATGGAATCAAATCTACTAACCAGTCCAACACTAGCTCACCTAAATCAAGGTGTAGTAGTAGGATATTCTTGTGTAAAAAAAGTGGGAAACGATTTTAGTCCTTCGTAAAAGAAGAAAACCTCCCCGGCCACCCCTTGCTTCCGATTTTCTTGGATCATTTGCTTGAGTAATTCCGGTGTTGGGGTGTAACTTCCGATTTTCAAGAGCATGCCGGGGGCGACCTTCGAGAGTTGGGATTGGGGAACGTGGGATTGGGTGATTTTGGTCAATTCCTGTTGATAAGCTGGCAGGTTGTATCGGTATACTTGCGGACAAATCAAATCCACCCATTCATTTTGAACCCACGTGGGCCAATCTTGTAAATATTCGGTTTTGGCAAAAGGGAAAATACTGGGTGACATCGAGACAATAAGCTTAGGATTGGCCTTTTTTACTTCTTGGTATAGGCGTCCCATGAATTCATTTAATTTACCTGCCCGCCAGTTCACCCATGCGTCCTCTTTATCGGAGGAAGGCTTCAATCCGGTTTCGGTCCAATATTGAGCCAAGACCTCGGGGTTGTATCCTCCTTCGGAGGGCATGGCAGGCAGCCGGTCGTCACCCTGAATTCCGTCCAAATCGGGGTATTGCTGGGTAACCTCTAAAATGAGGGACAAGATAAAGTTTTGGACTTCGGGATTTAGGGCGTTCATCCACTTGAAATTGTTTTTGGTGGTGGTCGCTCCAGTTCGATCCAGGGAAGCCCAATGAGGCTTCAACCGCAAGATATGTTCTCCGAACCCACTATTTTCGGCAGCAAAACCATATTCAAACCAAGCAAAGACCTTGATATTTTTGGCATGGGCTGCATCTATCATTTCTCGAAGGGGGTCACGGCCTTGGAGGCCTTCTTCGATGGGTATCTGAAAGGTATTGGCCATGATCTGGCTTGGATAGAGAGTCTTGCCTTTATTCCAAACCACGACAAAAATATGATTGATTCCCTGTTGATGGCAAAGATTGACGGCATCTTGGATGCCTTTTGGGGAATACAATACTTGGCTGGCCACGTTGGTGATCCAAACTCCTCGAATTCCAGTAGATGGCTTAGGACCTTCTTGGTCGGGAGTAATCAAAGAGGAAGTTGCTTGGCAACTACTTGCCAGCAAAAGAAAGAGGAAAGCGACGTATTTCATAACAAAAAATAAAGGGCTAACAAGGCAAAGAACCTTGTCAGCCTTTATGAGTTTACCAACCTGGATTTTGTTTTAAATTAGGATTTTTATCCAACTCGCCTTGGGGTAGAGGCCAAAGGGCGTGCTTCTCCTCATTTTTCCGAATTTCATTTCGGCTACTGATTCGTTTCGATACACTCGCAGTATATTCCGGAATATCGTTTAAATCTTGTACGGATCCTTTCGAACCGAAAGACGGTAATGCCGGTGGATCATTCGGATTGAGCGCTGCCCCTACGATTTGGGTATTCATCACTTGATTGACGATTCCCCAACGCCGAATATCAAAGAGACGTAGGCCTTCAATCGCGAATTCGACGGCTCGTTCACGACGGACCAACTGACGTAATTTAGAAGGATCGGTTTCGGTGGTGGCAGGTTGCCCTGCCCGGCGCCGCACGGCATTGATGGCATCTAAAACAGAGGCATCGATTTGATTTAATTCAATTTTTGATTCCGCGTACATCAATAAAATTTCAGCATACCGCATGAGGAGGAATGGGGTTTTCAATTCCCATACGTACTGATCTGGATCATTGTATTTGCGCCAGACATAGCCTACGCCTCCCACGGCCCCTGTGGCGCCAAATTGCCAAACCCCATTGGTTGAACGAACAAAGTCTGGATTGCCGTTGATGACATCAAATCGAGAGGCATTCCAGTTCCAACGAAAAATTTGATCGGAGTGAATATTGAAAATAAAGCGTTGATTTGGGTTTTGATAGGGTAACGCCGGGTTTTTACTCATCCGAACTTCGATGGTATCTCCAGGCATGTACAACGTCCAACGAAGGCGTTTATCCCGATTAGCACTAGGATTTTTAGGGTCGTACAAGGGTGATTCATCAATCCGTTTTCCATCGATGCATTCGAATTTATCCACCATGGCTTGGGTCGGAAAGTTATTACTTTGAGCCCCTAGAGTTTGGCGTGGTGTATAGCCAACTACCATCCAACTGGCGATGTTGGGGTTTTCTGTGGGATACATCATTTGAAACATTACTTCTCGACCAGCATTTGCATTTTGGCCGGCCAAAGTAAATAAATTGGGAAAGCTCGGGTTGAGGCCATGGGCTCCGCTTTGCATGATTGTTTGAGTAGCTTGAGCAGCCGTCGCGTAGTCTTTAATGAGCAAAGCCAATCGGGCTTTCAAGCCAAGGGCAAAGCCGCGGGTAACTCGACCTCGCTCAGAAGGGTTATTAGACAATGCGGCGGCCGCTTCATCAAGATCTTTATACAAAGCGGCCACAATGGTGGCTACGGGAGTCCGAGTTTGGGTTTCAAACTCCTCAGGAAGTAAGGGTTTGGTATAAAAAACAACATCGCCGTACCAAACCATGAGATTGAAATACGCCCAGGCGCGGAGGGTTAAAGCTTCTCCTTTCAGCCGGGCAAAAGTAGCGGGCGCTGTAGCGGCTTCGCCACGTTTCATCCCTTCCAGGACATCATTTGCGCGTGAAACCACCCGGTATCCTTGGGCCCAAGCGTTTTCGGACCAAGCATTTCCGGGAATAAACGGACCGTTGTCACCCATGGCAATGAGCGACTCGGGATCTGTTTTTCGGGAGATGATCAAGTCGGTGGTGGCTTCGATACGTTTCAGATCTGGAACATTTCCAGCTCTCGACCAGAAGGCGGCACTGTAGATTCCGGTTAAACCCAATTGAATTTCGGCCTCATTCGACAAAAAGCTGGCACTTGAAGGGGTATCAAGCGGTTGGCGATCTAAAAATTCCTCACAACTCATGAGGGAAGAGGCGAAGATCATGGGGACGATCCAACCTCGGGTAATATGCTTCCAAGTTTTCATAATCAATTAGAATTTTAGGTTCAGACCGAGGGTATAGGTTTTCATTAATGGATAAAATTCTGCGTTGTTGTTATTTTGCTCAGGGTCAAATCCTTGCCAGAATTTGGTAAAAGTCAACAGATTTTGACCACTCACAAATACACGTGCACTTTCCATTTTGGCTTTCTTCATCCAGGCTGACGGGATTTTCACCCCAAGGTTGACGTTTTTGAGGCGAAAATAGGCGGAGTTTCGTACCCAAAAAGAGGAATTGGTACTATTCACGCCGATGGTCGGTGTGAGTCGAGGGAAAGTAGCATTGGGATTATCGGGAGTCCAATAATCTTTGTGCATGTCAAGAAGTGATGGAATAAAGTCGGCGGCATGGAAGGGCCAAGCTCCTGTACCTGAAATGTAGTTCTCTTTCATTCCGACGCCTTGGCCAAACAAATTCAGATCGAAAGCACCATACGACAAGTTGACGTTGAGCGAGTATTCATAGCGTGGAAAGTTATTTCCGATGAATGTCCGATCATCTGCATTCACGATACCATCCCCATTGATGTCCTCGTATTTGATATCACCTGGATTGGGGGTAAAAAAAGTACGAGGAGAGGCGGCAATGTCTTCACGCGACTGATAAAAACCGATGGCTTTATAGCCAAAGTACGACCGAAGTGGAAAGCCTTCAGCCGATCGAAGCAACCCTTCGTCCAAATAAGGCACACCGGGCAAGGATAAGATTTTGTTTTGAACATCGCCCAGAACACCCGTGACGTCGTATTTCAATTTTCCTGCTTTATTTCGGTAGGTAACCGATAGTTCCCATCCTCGATTCTCCATAGATCCTAGATTTAAAAAGGCGGGACTTAGGCCGACATAAGAAGGAATGGGTTTACGCAACAGGATATCGGAGATGGTTTTCACATAGTAATCGGCAGTAACACTAAAATTCCGGAGTACCTGTAAGTCCACACCAACATTCCATTGTTGGGATCTTTCCCATCCAATACTTGGGTTCGCGGCTTCGGTTAGAGAAAATCCGGGGATGATCAATGCATTGAAGTAGTAGTTTGTTCCGGAGGTATAGTTTGCGGCAAACGGGTAATTTTCTGGGAGCGCTTGGTTTCCAAGTATACCATAGGAAGCTCGAATTTTTCCGAATTGCAGGAAGTCCATTCCTTTCATGAAGTTTTCATTTGAAAATACCCAACCACCGGATGCCGATGGGAAAAAGCCCCATTGAAGATTTAAATCTTGGGAGAAACGAGAAGACCCCTCGTATCGTCCGTTCAATTCCACTAAATATTTATCCGCAAATCCATAGGTTACACGCCCAAAACCGGCTGCAAGAGCGTTTTCAGAGGCTCCCCCGCTATTATCGCGATTGGCTCCACCTAAATTCATAAAGGGTAGGTCTTCGTTCACAAAGTCGGTGCGGGAGGCCCCTAAACTACGTGTCACGTTTTCTTCCGATTGAAAACCCACCATGAATTTTGCATCATGTTTTTCTTTCAAGATTCCATAAGAAGCTTGTGCCAAGAAGGTATTTCGGTAGTTGAAGGAGTAGGATTCGCTCAGCGAGTTGGTACCTGGGTAAAGGCTTGAAAAATCATAGGTTTTACTGGGCACATTGGGAACGTACACTTGGTAATTCCGTTGAAAGCGCTTGGTATTGGGGGTCCATTGTTCGCGAGCGAAGGATGCTTCAAAGTCAAGCCCTTTGATGGGTTGGTAATTGACTTGCGCTTTTCCTAAAATACTTGGAAAGATTTGCTGCCAAATCCCGCTGTTTTCGGCTTGCCCGAGGGGATTCCGACGGTTGGACTGCCCGGCATCCCCATACATTCCCTCTCCAAATTTGGCGGGCCCGGTGGCTGGTAGTCCAATCGCTTGCCGAATGATAAATTCAGGCGAACCACCGGCGGGTTCTACCCGAGTGCTTTGATTGAAGAAAAATACACCCGAAAGGCGAAGTTTATCATTGACTTTGATGTCGGGATTCATCCGAATGTCCAGACGATTGAAGCTGTTGTTCAGTACTAAACCCTGTTGCGTTAGGTACGTTACGGAGGTAAACAAGCTGGTTTTATCGGTTCCAGCATCTAGGGTAACGTTGTGATTTTGCATGATACCAGAGTTAGTTAGCAGTAACTTAACCCAATCGTTATCAAAAACCTCGATGTTATCCACGGGAGAATTGCGGTATTTGTCGATCAAGGCCAATGGAAAAACCGTGGCATTGGGATTTCCGGTTTGGGTTTGTTGGGCGATGTTACTCAACTCCATGTGCTCAATGGCCGATACCTTTTCGGGAATATTAGTCGCCTGTTGTTGGGTGACGAAACCATTGTAGGCCACTTTAACGCCACCTCCGGAGGCACGGCGGGTCTTCACTAAAATAACGCCATTGGCACCACGCGTTCCATAAATGGAAGTAGACGCTGCATCTTTTAAGACGGTAATACTTTCAATGGCATTGGGATCTAGGTTATCCATGCTTGACACCACACCATCCACCATGACCAAGGGGCCGGTACCTGAAAAGATCGACCCAATTCCCCGAATTCGGATATTGGCCCCATCAGCTCCGGGTTTTCCAGAAGATTGCCAAACCGAAATTCCTGGAGCCAAGCCTTGTAGCAATTGGCTGGTAGACGACACTTGGCGTTTGGTTAGTTCTTCTTGTTTGAACTGAGAGACAGATCCTGTCAGATTGGCCTTTTTCTGAACTCCATAGCCAACCACAACCACATCTTCCAAGAGATTGGCGCTTTCGGCTAGGATGATATTCACCTCAGATCGGTTTCCTACCACCACGGTTTGAGTTTCATAGCTTACAAAGGAGAAAACGAGCGTTGCAGGGTCAGTCACTGACAGCGAGAATTGACCCTCCGTGTTCGAGACAGTCCCTCTGCCTGAGCTTTTCTCCACAACCGAGACATTGGGTAAGCCCTCCCCCGTTTTCTCATCAGTAATTCTTCCTTTCACCACCCGTTGGGCATGCGCGCTCAGCACCAAAGCCACGGAAAGAAATAACAGTAGTACAAATTTTTGCTTCATTGTTGGGTACGAATTGAGTTGAATACTTCGTTTTTGCAAATATTTGACAAACTTATATAAAGTTTTTAATAAAGTATATTTGATTATTCGAATTTTTTCTGATTTTTGTCTAAAATTCGTTCTCAAATAATCCGTTCGACTTCTTATATTGGTCCAATCATGAAGATTTTCCACTCATTGGCGCTTGGTTTCTTACTTGTTTTGGTGGGATTAATCGGTTCTGCCCAGGCGAAAGACAAGCATCGTATCTTATTTATTCCGCTGGACGACCGGCCTCCCTGTTTGCAGTTTCCTGAGAAAATGGGGATGATTGCGGGGATTGAACTGATTTCACCCCCCCGGGCCCTATTGGGAAAATTTTCTCAAGTTGGAAATTCAGACCAAATTATTGCCTGGATCTTGCAGCAAGACATGACACGTTTTGATGCCGCCATTGTCTCGTTGGATATGATTGCCTTTGGTGGACTCGTGGGCTCACGGGTACCTGAAGTAAATCTTGCCTTGGCGCAAAGGCGTCTTCAAGTTCTACTTGAGCTCAAGAAAAGAGCCCCTCAATTGCCCATATTAGCTTCGAGCGTCATGATGCGTTTGGCTCCCACAGCCGATGGGAATCGAGAAAAATATAGGGAAAAACTAGCCAAATGGGCGGAAATCTCGGATAATCCCACTGAAAAGGAACGGAAACTGGCGTTGGAATCTGACCTACCCGAGCAAGTCCGGCAAGATTACTTGGCGGCCCGAAACCGAAATCACCAAGTGAATCGCTGGGCCATTGATTGGCTTGCCTCTGGCGTATTTACTTACCTTATCTTGTCACAAGACGATGCCAAACCAAAGGGAATGCATATTCGAGAGCGAGAAGCCTTGACTCAATTGGTGCGACAAAAAAATGTAACGGATCGAGTAGCCATTCAACCAGGCGCCGATGAGGTTTCGATGTTGTTGTTGGGTCGATTTTTATCCGATCAACTCGGGTACCGGCCAAAAATTAAGGTAATTTTCTCGTCGGAAGCGATGTCCAACCAAATGATGCCTTATGAAGATCGCCCGCTGCACCAAACGGTTTCGTTTCATATACGGGCCACCGGAGCGGAGGAAACTACAGACCTCCAAAAAGCCGATTTACTGTATTTTGTTTTTACTTCCCGTCATGAAAAGGGCCGGGCTCAAAGCTTTGCCCAGGAAGTCAAAGCCGCCCAAACCCAATCGAAAGCTGGTATTATTTTAGCCGATGTCGATCCTATAGGTGATATACAAGGAGGTGACTCCGTTTTTACGGAGGCTCTGGGTAAATTGGATGTTTTGCCCAAGCTATACGGTTACGCTTGCTGGAATACGGCTGGAAATACGATTGGAACGGCCTTACCTCATGGCCTTACGTATGGATATTCTGTTCAAAGCCAACCGAGCGAGACCACCGTCAATCGGCATCAACAGTGGTTTCTTCAGAATCGGTTATTGGACGATTTTGCGTACCATTCGCTTGTACGCCCCAAAGCACTTGCCTACATTCGTCAGCAAAACTGGTTTTCCTTTAAATTAAAACCCGAACAGGGTAAAGTGATAGCCCGTTTTTGTGAAGACCTGCTCGTGCAGAAAGTCCAAACCCAACCCGTATGGCTAGTATCACCCCTTCAGGATATTGTTCTTACGTTACCTTGGGACCGCACATTTGAGGCCGAAATTGATTTTAAACTACCCTGACAATTCACATACATGATTTCCCTTGGCTTATTGTTTATTTTTCTTCTTTTTGCTGGGCTGATGTTCCTTCGAAAATTCCCTGCCTTATTGGCTTTGCCCGCCATGGCCATTTCCATTGGATTACTGAGTCAGGTTTCACCCACCTATTTGTTGAACCATATTGTGGCAGGAGGTTCCATTAAATTAGCTCCTGTGTACGTAGCTGTTTTCATGGGGGCCATGATGGGCCGGGTGTTGCTTCAAACAGGCATAGCGGAATCGATTATCAAAAAAGCGGCTGAATTTGGGGGTGAAAAACCCCTGTGGGTTTCTTTTGGCCTTTTGTTCGTTACCGCTTTACTTTTTACTACCCTACAAGGTCTAGGGGCCATCATTACCGTCGGTAGCTTGGTTTTACCAGTAATGATGAGTTTGGGCGTTCCCCGAAAAATGGCAGGGACGCTGTTTTTATTAGCTTATGCCACCGGATTCGTATTCAATCCGATTTTGTTTACCTTGTACCGGGAATTACTCCAATTACCTCCTGGAACTGCCTTACCGCGTGAGGTGACTCAATTCGCGACGATCTTGATTGGCCTTATGTCGATACTCTTGGTGGGGTATGGATTTTGGGCCGCCAAGCGTTCAGGAGAAATTTTATATATGACAGTCCCCCAACCTCTTCCATCCCAAAGGAAAGACATCCCAACGCTTGCTCTTTTAACCCCACTGATTCCGTTAATCTTATACTTTGGTTTTCTTGCCGCGGGATACTCGATTGACTTTATTGCCACTTTTTTAGTGGGCTCCTTATATGGCATCTTGACTACACAATGGCGCAACCTTTCCTCTCTTTTAACTTCCTCCGCCATCAAAGGCTTGGAAGACGGTGCCCCAGCGGCTCTTTTAATGATGGGAATCGGGATGTTGCTGAATGCATTGCAATTACCCCAAATTAAGTCGGCCTTGGAGCCGCTCATGTTGGCCCTCCCATGGGAGTCTGCTTGGTTTTTTGTTGCCTTCTTTGGATTACTTTCTCCTTTGGCGCTTTACCGTGGGCCATTGAATATATTTGGGATTGGTATTGGTCTTTTTTCCATTTTATTTGGTGCGGCGGTGCTCCCCCCACTGGCCTTATTGGCGGCCGTGATGTGCATTGTTCAGGTACAGAATGTAGGAGATCCAACCAATACCCACAATGTATGGGTTGCTAACTTTGTAGGGGTTCGGGTGGAGGATTTCACGCGCAGTACGCTACTACCCATGATGCTATTTTGTCTTTTGGGCCTTTGCTTGGCTGCTTATTTATTTTTTATGCCATGAAAAAAAGCGTTCGAATTGGAATCGATGTAGGAGGTACTTTTACGGATGTGGTGATCATGGATCATCAACATCAAACCTTACTAGGTCAGCTAAAAGTACCTACTTCCCATCAGGCTACCGAGGGTGTAGCTAGCGGAATCATTTCCGCGATCCAACAAGCATTGCAAACGTGGGAAATCGAACCCGATCAAGTCATTTTTATTGCACACTCTACCACCCAAGCCACCAATGCCCTACTGGAAGGAGATGTAGCTTCCGTGGGAGTAATCGGGATTGGAAACGGGGGTGGGCAATTCAAAAGTCGTTGGGACACGCACATTCCCGACATGGAACTGGCTCCTGGAAGAGTTTTCACTCCCAAGCATCACTTTATATCCTCCTCCAGCGACCCTACTCTTTTATCAAAGTTAAAACAATGGAAACAACAAGGCATTGAGGTCATTGTTTCCTCCGAGGCTTTCGGAGTGGATCATCCAGAGGAAGAAGAAAAGGTGAGTCAAATAGCCCAAAAAGAAGGTTTTTTCACTACCGAAGGGCACGCTGTTTCCAGTTTGTATGGATTACGAACTCGAACCCGAACTGCCGTGATCAATGGAGCCATTTTACCGAAAATGATCCATACCGCCACCATGACGGAGCAATGCGTCCTTCAAGCCGGTATTCAGGCACCCTTGATGATCATGCGGTCGGATGGGGGTGTCATGAGTGTGAAGGAAGTGCATCATCGGCCCATCATGACGATGTTATCCGGGCCCGCTGCAGGAATTGCGGGTGCATTGATGCATGAGCGTGTATCGGATGGGATATTCATTGAAGTAGGCGGAACTAGTGCGGATATCTCGGTGATACGGGACGGTCAGCCTCAAACCAAATTGGCTCGCGTAGCGGGTCATCGTACGTTTGTCCACACGTTGGATGTCCGGACACTTGCCATCGCCGGAGGCAGTATGGTTCGGGCACGCGCAGGTGAAATTTTAGATGTAGGTTCTCGATCGGCCCACATTGCTGGGCTCCCCTATGCTTGCTTTCAACCGGAGGGGACTTTCCAAGGAGCTAAAGTCATTCAGATTCAACCTACACCCCTAGACCCCACTGATTACATTGCCCTCGAAACACGGAGTGGAGATCGGTATGCACTAACTCCCACGTGTGCAGCCAATGCCTTGGGTATCATCCCTGGAGACGCTTTCGCCAAAGGGAATCCACAAACCGCACAAGAAGCACTTCAACCCTTAGGAGCGCTGATCGGACTTTCGCCAGAAGAAACCGCCCAAAAAATATTGGACATTTCCTGTCAAAAAGTAGTCAAACAACTCCAAGACTTGATTCAAGAGTATGGATTGGATCCAAAAACGGTGGAGATTATAGGAGGCGGAGGAGGAGCGGCTTCCTTGATTTTTCATACGGGAACACTCCTTCAGGTGCCGGCACGCCTCGCCCGAAACGCCGAAGTCATTTCAACCATTGGTGTAGCACTCGCGATGGTTCGTGATCAAATTGAACGGCATTTGGTGGACCCAACGCCTGAGGATATCCTTCAAATTCGCCAAGACGCTGCGGAGGCGGTCATTCAGATTGGCGCTGTACCGGAGACAGTCGAAGTGCAAATCGAAATGGATACTCGCCGAAACCTCGTCAAAGCCACCGCTTTTGGAACTACCGAATTAAGAAAAGAAGAAACTGAAAAGTCGGTCGTGACCGAGGCGGAAAGTCGGCAACTGGCAGCGAAGTCGTTTCGTTTACTACCGGGTGAGATTCAGTTGGCTGCTCAAACCGATTTTTGGCGCGTCTGGTCTGCCACACCCATTCCCACTTCTTGGTGGCGACGTTGGTTTACTCCAGAGACCCACTGGCGCGTGTTGGATCAACATGGGGTGGTTCGATTGCAACGGAGCCAAAGTGTCATCCGACAGACTACGCAAGCTCAATGTGTACAAGATCTGGAAGAGATACTCGCTCAGTTGACTGGCTTTGGGGATGCCGGACGACAACTCCCGGATATTCAAATCCTATACCTAAAAAGAATTCTTCACTTATCGGGTCTAGCAGAGCTTGACCAAGTAGTTGCCTTAGCCAAAACAGAGCTAGAACTATTGGACAGCCGCACACCCATGATTTTAATGGCAACACCCAAATGAAAACTACCCAAGTATTGATTGCAGGTGCCGGCGTTGGAGGCTGCGCCTGCGCGCTAGCTGCCTGCCGAGAAGGCCTCCAGGTCATCATGACAGAAGAAACTGATTGGGTGGGTGGACAGTGGACCAGCCAAGCCACCCCACCCGACGAACATGGGTGGATCGAGACATTGGGTTGTACATCGCTGTACCGTGAGGTTCGAAATCGAGTTCGAAACCTGTACCGGACTCAGCGAAAATTGACCCAAGACGCCTATGATCGTCCGGATTTAAATCCAGGGGACGGGTGGGTTTCCCCCCTTTGTGCTGAGCCAAAAGTTTTTCTTGAGGTGCTTCTCGAGATGCTTGCTCCCTACCTCCAAAGCGGTCAACTGGAAATCTGGTATCATCACCGGGTAATTCAGGCAACCAAGCAAGCGCAGCAAGTCGAACGCGTGGTCTGTTGGTGTGAAAAGGATCAATTGGAGAAAGAAGTAAAAGCTAATTTCTTTGTAGATGCCACAGAACTTGGGGATTTATTACCACTAACCGGGACTGACTTTGTTACAGGGGCAGAATCCCAAACGGAAACGGGTGAACCTAGTGCCAAAAAACAAGCTGAACCCGATAACGTTCAAGCCTTTTCTGTTTGTTTTGCTTTGGGGTATGATGAGCAGGCTGACCACACGATTCCAGAACCCAAAGATTATGGATTTTGGCGATCCTACATGCCAGACCTCCGCCCAGCTTGGCCAGGCCCTTTATTGGAGTTAACTGGCCTTAATCCTCGTACCCTAGAACCTGTCCAGTACCGCTTAGCGCCTCACCAAGAGCCGAATTTAGCTTTTAGTGGGCTCTGGACCTACCGCCGTATTCTACATCGTGACAACTTTGTGCCGGGTACGTATCCATCCGACATTACGTTGGTGAACTATCCGCAAATAGATTATCTTTTGCACGATTTAACGTCAAAAACGTACCATGAACGGCAAGGGATCATTGAAGATGCCAAAAATCAAAGTTTATCGTTTCTGTATTATTTGCAAACCGAGAAAGGATTAAAGGGCCTCTATTTATGTCCCGAGGTGATGGGGACATCCGATGGGTTGGCCAAAAGTCCGTACATTCGGGAGTCGAGACGAATCAAAGCGATGTTGACCATCACCGAACAAGATATTTCGGCCCTTTATCGACCCACACCCAAGGCCCGCGAATTTTCGGATAGTGTGGGGATTGGATATTACCGGATCGATTTACACCCGAGTACAGGGGGCGACAACTACCTAGATGTCGAAAGTTTGCCCTTTCAAATTCCTTTAGGAGCCTTAATTCCTCAAAAAACAGACAACCTATTGCCGGCTTGTAAGAATATCGGAACCACCCATATCACCAATGGGTGTTATCGACTGCATCCGATTGAATGGAATATTGGGGAAGTGGTAGGGTATTTGATTCGGTTTTGTTTGGATGAAAATTTAACGCCTCAAAAGATCTATCAAGAACCCAAAAAAATCCAAACTTTTCAAGAACGATTGGTCGCTCGGGGCGTCGAGTTAGCATGGCCAGACGATTTGAATGTTGCCGATGGAGATCCACACCGCCATGCTCAATAAACCACCATCCCCCAAGGCCGTTGTGTCTGACTTGGCACTAGCCGAGAAAAGCCTGGACCCATTCCATTTGGCTCAGAGATGGGCAGTGGACGTGGTACTGGAATCTTGGCACCCGGCCACCTGGGGAGAATACGACCAAAGGACCTTAAAAATTTACTTAAACAAACAAGCGCCGATATCCCTGGAGAAAATCTTGGCACATGAGTTAGGGCATTTTTGGATTCACCAACGGGGTTATCAACTCAGTCGAATGGAAGAAGAAGCTTGGGTGGAGGCTTTTGCGGATGAGCTAGATCAGTCGAAAACGCTTTGCATCACCAAAGCGTAGGCGCCTAGCATAGTGGTTTTATCGCCTAAAGTAGAAACCCGAATTTCGACATCGTCTACCAGCTGCGGAAGGCCATACAAGCTTAATCCTTTGGCGATTGGGTATCGCAGCCACTCCCCTACCGTCGCGAACCGGCCACCCAGGATAATCAATCCCGGATTAAGCGTTTGGACCAGCAGGGATAGCGCTTGGCCGAGTGACTCCCCCATTTCGGATAAAACCCCTCGGGCAGTGGAGTCGCCCGATTGTAAAAGGGCCAATATTTCGCCGTGGCGAAGTTTCGGCTGATCAGGAAACCTTTTCTGATACCACGATTCGAGCGCGTATCCGGAGATAACGGTTTCCAAACACCCTTTTTTTCCACACACACAGAGTCGGTCATTGTCCTCAAAATGAATGTGACCAAATTCCCCCGCGAAGCCCGATTCTCCATCGTGGAGTTGGCCATTGGAAATGAGTCCCATGCCTAGTCCTTGACTAATATTCAGGTAAATGACATGACGTTGTCCCTGGGCCAAACCAAAATTTTGCTCTCCTAACGTCATCAAACGGGTATCGTTATCCACAAAAACAGGAAAACCCCAGTGGTCTTGGAGAACCTTGGCAATGGGCAACGGGCTTTGCAAATAACTATGGCTTACCCCTTTTTTCCCGTTGACACGTCCCGTTATTCCCAAACCAACACCCAATATTTTTTCTTTGGAAATCCCTTTTTTCTGGATTAATTCCGGCACGATCCGCAAAATGAATTGGATACTCTCTTCTTTTTGATTCAGGTCAAAGCTATCCGTTTCATATTCATAGATAAGCTCGTGATTTAGATTGATGATACTAAATCGAAAGGAATGAATCAATAACTCGATCCCGACGATATAGCCTAAAGACGAATGTAAACTAAATACAGCCGGCGGCCTTCCACCACTGGATTCACGCTTTCCAGATTCAACCAAAATCCCTTGCTCAACCAACTCATTGATCAACTTGGTTGTGGTAGGTAAGCTCAAACCCGAGAAATCTTTGATTTCCGGGATGGTCTTTCCGCCCTCTTGCAAAATCCATTGAATGATCTTTTTGGTATGGAGTGTCTGGCTGTTCCGCCCTTGGGCCGCCGATAATGACTCGATGTAATCTCGCATCTGTTTCTGAAAAGCTCCGGATTAAAGCCCAAAACTTTTATAAAATGTTTAATAAAGATACCGATAGATTTGTAAAATGTAGTAGATTTGTCAAGGAAAAACTTGGATCTACTTAAGTTTTCCACAAATTACAAAAAACAAACAAGCATCGACCGTGAAAAATTTCAAAACCTATGGTCAACTGTATCAACATGAGCTATTTGCGCGTGTTATCCCGTTTTGGCTAGATCACTCCGTTGATCCTGAGGGGGGCTATTTTACGTGTTTAGACCGAGATGGGCGTGTTTTTGACACCGACAAATTCATTTGGCTGCAAGGTCGTGCTGTCTGGATGCTATCTACATTATACCGTTTGGAAAGAAAAGAGGAAAAATGGCTAGACTATGCCCTCCATGGAGCTGATTTTTTGGAAAAATACGGACGCGCGGAGGACAATACCTGGTATTTCTCCCTAGACCGGGCTGGAAATCCATTAGTACAACCCTACAATATATTCTCGGACTGCTTTGCTACCCAAGCCTTTGGCTCTTTGTATCAAGCAACGGGAATCGAACGGTATGCCGATATTGCCCGGGAGACTTTTCAATCCATCATGGACCGACGTGACAACCCCAAGCGTGGTTGGAATAAAACCATAGGAACAACACGTCCTTTGAAAAATTTCGCACTACCGATGATCTTATGCAATTTGTCACTGGAAATCGAACCCTTATTGGATCATGCTACCGTGGACAACCTGATTGCAACGTGTATTGACGAGGTCATGGAGCAATTTTACCATAGCGAATCGGGACTAATCCTCGAAAACGTAAGTCCAACAGGTCAATTTATCGATTGCTTCGAAGGCCGTTTACTCAACCCCGGACACGCCATCGAAGCCATGTGGTTTATTATGGATCTCGGGGTAAGACGACAAGATGCTGCCCTGATCGAAAAAGCCAAAGACATTACCCTACATACGCTAGAACATGCTTGGGACCCGATTCATGGTGGTATTTTCTACTTTATGGATCTGCACCAAAAGCCCGTCCAACAACTGGAATGGGACCAAAAGCTCTGGTGGGTGCATATCGAAACCCTGATTGCTTTATTAAAAGCCTATAAACTAACCCGTGATGAGCGCTGCTGGTCGTGGTTCGAAAAACTCCACAATTATACCTGGTCGCACTTCCCTGACCCTGAGTTTGGCGAATGGTATGGCTACCTCAACCGCCAAGGTGAGCCCCTACTGCCCATCAAAGGGGGCAAATGGAAAGGCGCCTACCATGTGCCCAGAGGGTTGTACCACTGTGCCAAAACACTGAAAGACCTGGAAGATCAACTGCCCATTCCCTTGACATTCAATACACCAGCCCACTGATTGTCCCTTACACCCGATAGAACCCTCTGTCGGGATTTTTTTTGAAAATAAAATGAACACTGTTTTGTAAAGTAAACACTGTTCATTTTATTTGTATCGTTAATTGAATACAATGGGAGTAACGGAAAGAAAAGAGCGCGAGAAAGAAGAGATGCGGAGCCGAATTTTGGAAGCGGCTCGGGCCTTATTTATTGAACAAGGATTTGAAAAGACGAGTATTCGCAACATTGCCGAGGCCATTGAATACAGTCCGGGTACTTTGTACCTATATTTTAAGGACAAAAATGAATTGCTTCATGCGCTGCATACCCAAGCCTTTCAGGGATTTTCGGCTGCGCTAGCCAAGTCACTGCAAGCCCCAACAGCTCCTCTGCAATTGAAAGAAATGGGCTACCAGTATGTTCGGTATGCGATGGAAAATCCGGAAATGTATGAACTCATGTTTATGATGCGTGGCCCAATCGAGGCTTTGCAATGTCGGCAAGAACTTTGGGAGGAAGGGAGTCAATCCTTTGATTTTCTGCGGCATGTGGTTCGGGGCTGCCAAGAATCCGGCATGTTAACAAGTCACGATACCGAGTCCGCCTCCATGATGATTTGGAGCTTTGTGCATGGCGTGGTGACGCTCCACATCCGGCAGCGTCTTTCTTTTTTTCAGGACAATCACAAAGAAACGCTAGACCGAATCTTCAAGACGCTAGATACCTTTTATAACCAATTAACTCACTAGATATGCTTTTTTCGTCCAACACACGTAAGATGGCCGGCATTATCCTCCTGACTGTCCCGACCATCGCTTACGGAGGCACATTTTTACTTTCGGTCATTTCTGGCCAAGTTGATTTACCCTTGACAGACTTTCAGAAAAGTATGTTTCGAGCGGGTCACGCTCATGCGGGGGTCTTGGTGCTACTTTCCTTGATCGTACAGCCATTCTTGGACGATCTCGTGTCACGAGGCGAATGGTTTTTGAGAGGTGGAATCCCCCTAGCCTCCATCCTTATCAGCGGTGGTTTTTTTGCCGCAGCCATCGGAGAAAACAGAACCTCCCCCAACGAATGGATCGCCATACTATGGGCAGGGGTAGCGGTATTGGTGGTAACATTATTATTTACGGGTATTCAACTTCTCCGAAAATCATGAAAAATCGAATTACAGCAGAAATGGAAGGGCCCTTTGTGGTATTTTTAATTGGCATGCGTATCAATCATTGGTGGCGACTGGATGCCATCCTCCCCGTCATCTTTGCGATGGGCCGAATGCTCACGGAACTCCACCAAAACAAGAACAGTGGATTTTTATCGTATGAATCGTGGTTCGGGCGAACCATTTGCATGGTCCAATACTGGAACTCGCACGAACAATTGCAGGCTTTTGCGAACGATCGATCTGGCACCCATTTCCCAGCTTGGATGGCCTACTACCAAAAACTCAAAAAGGCAGGACCTGCCGTTGGGATTTGGCATGAAACCTACCTCATTGAGCCTGGAAAATACGAGACTATTTATGGTCAAATGCCCTTATTTGGTTTAGCCAAAGCCGGACGCGCGCGCCAAAGCCCAACCCACGAAATGGCCCCTGACCGCATGAAAACGCCTCAATCCCCTACCCTATGAAATCATGGCGCTGGATCATACTGCTAGTAGGATCAATCCCCACCAATGGACAAGTACTCCAACACTACATTCAAGAAGGACTCACCCGCAATGCGTCATTAACATCCCAAGACTTGACCATTGAAAAGGCTTGGCAGCAAGTGGGCATTGCGGAAAGTCAGCAAAGTCTAAAAGTAAGCTTTGCCCCCAATTATACCCTAGCAGCTGGGGGGCGCCGACTTTCTTTTCCCGTCGGGGATTTACTCAATCCCGTCTATAACACCTTGAACGCCTTAACCAATTCGCAAAATTTCCCCAATATTGCGAATGTGGATGAGCAACTTGCCCCCAATAATTTTCACGAAACCAAATTTTCCTTTCAATACCCGCTGTATTCGGCTGCAGCCCGAGGCAACGTGCAGATCCAACGGGAACTTTGGAAATTGGAAAAGCAGAAAAAAGAAGTCGCGCTGCAACACTTGCGGTTTTCGATCGAAGATGCCTACCTTCAGTATATGCAAGTCCGGCAAGCCCAAAAAATCGTGGATTCTTCGTTGAAATGGGTAGGCGACTACGTTCAATTCAATGAAAACCTAGTCAAAAATCAAGTCGCCCTCCCCGATGTTGCTTTAAGTGCGCAATTGGACCTCGAAAAGGTTCGGCAACAACAAACGGACTGGCATAGGCAAGAACAAACCGCCCGAGCTTATTTCAATTATTTGCTGTACCGGCCGTTGGATACCCCGATTCTACTCGATGAATCGATCCTGCAACCCCCACCATTCCAACGCACCCTAGCGGATTGGCAGGCGTATGCCCTAGAACACCGCGCCGAATTGGGGGTGTCGGCCGCTGGGCTTCAAGTACAACAGGCGATTTTGCGGACTACCGATACTGACCGACGACTCCCAACGGCCTTTATCGGCGGAACGACTGGATTTCAGGGATTTGGGTACACCTTTCAAAATCAGGCCTTTGCCATTGTCCAAATTGGACTTCAGTGGGACTTATGGCATGGCGGAGAGAAAAAAAAGAAAGTCGCTCAAGCCAAAATACAGGAACAGTTAGCCCAAAGCCAATGGACCGAGGCAAAACAAGGGATCTCGCTGCAAATAGCCCAGGCCTTTTACGCCTGGCAGGCGGCACAACAGTCCCAAAAAACAGCGCAAAAAGGAGCCGAACTGGCCCAAGAGGTTTTTCGACGAACC
>Ga0075154_10000368_pt1 | contig 38826 bp, 28 predicted proteins | sample JI71714BDNA_FD_70965 | JGI IMG/M metagenome (GOLD analysis project Ga0075154, IMG submission 70965) | Wastewater effluent complex algal communities from Wisconsin, to seasonally profile nutrient transformation and Carbon sequestration -... | ecosystem: Engineered > WWTP > Effluent > Algae... | reverse complement strand
TAGTAGCAGCCAGGGTAATGCCGGAAGTGTTGAGACCGGCAATACTAGCGAAAGATAGCCTAGAGCAGCAGTCAAAGACCGTAGAAGAGCTGACCAGGCAAGCCAAGGCAAATCCCGTATACGAGCCAATACTAGCGCTCAGAAAACATGCCGATGGTATGGATCCAGGCAAACAAAAGGACATGCTTGTCCAATTATCAAAAGACCAAACAACCGAGCTGAAGGATCTATTCAGGCAAGCAGAAAGGCAACCGGGTGATCAGGCGCAACCCGACAAGCAAATTACAATAGGGCGGAGCAATTACAACTCAAATGATGTCCTGGCTTATGACAATCAGCAGAAGAATTTAGCGACAGACGCAACTAATGCCATGGCACCAACTGCGGAGCAAGAGTTAGACAACCGCCCATTGTACAACTTAGGACTGGAGCAGAAAGAAGCGAGCCTGTTTGTCACTGGCATAGGGTATTTAGAAGGCTACAAGAAACCAGAGATAACTACGCAAGTACTCTTTGAGAGAGTGGCTGCACTGCCGCTACATCAACAAGCGTTAGTTTTAGGTGCTGGAATCCAGGCCTACAAACAAGAGCTAGACCATCAGCAATATCGAATAACCGTAGGGCAAATAACTGGGGTCGGTGAGAGCGTTGTCGGTATGGCTCAGGGAGCCGATAGCCTCGGTAAGTCTATTTGTGCGGCTGCGCAATTTAGTAGAGATATAGTGGAGAACAATCCGCGAGCGGGCGACACAGCCGAGAAAGCCGGGCACTCATTTGGCAAGCTCCTAGTTGGCGGTATTCGTGTCTTCGATGCAGCAGATCACTATCTCGGTAGTGTAGGAGCCGCTTCTTACGAGGGCGACCATACCAAGGCATTTAGAGACGTATCGGAACTCGGGCATCAGATGAACCAGAAATGGCAGTCAATGAGCCCGGAAGAAAAGTCGAAGCTGACGACAAAGCTAGCCCTGGAAAACCTGGGACCAATAGCGGCTGCCGGTGCTGTGAACAAGCTGGCCAAAAGCATGGATGTTGTGGGCGCCTTGCAGGACTTGGGCAAGACAGCCTCGACATTTGGAGGTCGAGAGCGTGATAAATACCAGCGATTTGTAGGTGAAATAATAGAACAGTGTGAACCCGAAGCGGTCACCAACACAGGACATAGACTGAAGTGGCGTGATGTATCTAAAACAGCCGAGCAAGCCGCTGATGAAAACATCAGTAGGATGTCGCCTTACTTTGAGAAAGGCAAAAAAGACGCACTAAAAGGAGGCAGCGAGAGAGCGGCGGAACTTACCGGTTTGCCAGAAGAGCAAATAAAGAAACTGGTAAAAGAAGACCCTAGAGCCCTTGAGCGAATGACCAACGGTCAAATGATTTACATGGAGAAGGTGTATCGGGAGACCTATTTGACGGCGCACCCAGAGTATAGAAACTATCCAAAGCCGTTTGAGGTGCACCACAGAATTCCGCAAGATGTCTTGGCAAAATTTAAAAACCTGTTTACCCATCGGGAAATCCATGATGCCAGTAATCTTGTTGGAATAGTGAGAGACACAAAGGCTCATGCGCCCATAAAACAACTCTGGAAAGACTTCCTTCAAAAGAAAAACCTATCAAAGCAGGATATTATTGACTTTGCAAACAAAATCGACGAAGCGAATAAGAGGCACTATTTACCATGAAGTTCTTTCAATTCAGCCCCCAGACCGCTGGAACCACCGGAGATAAAACAGTTTGCGAAGATTGGTCTGCTAGACCAGTGGTCCTTCATAAGTTTCAGTTTGAGCTAGAACTGTGGCCTGAAGACGATTTAATTGAGGCAACCATTCAAGGCTATGCCGGAACCGCTGCCTTAGCTGATGCCATAAAGGCGGCAGGTTTTACAGGCATAGAGTTTGACACTCTAGACATGATCAAATATGACCAGTTCTGGCTATGGGAAGAAGAACACCCAGGAGAGACCATACAAGAATACCTTTGGTTTAAGTTTACAGGTAGGGCTGGTATAGATGATTTCGGCATGACATATATCGAGGATGGTTTTCCCCTCATAGTGTCTGAAAGAGCTTTGAAATTATTGACCAGCTTTAAGATGGATCATTGCAGGGTCAGAGATTTTGATCCAAGTCTATTGGCAGCACAGTCATGACTGAAAGGAGAATCAGTGGCCGACGAAGTAAAAGGCAAGAAGGCTGAAGCGGTTAATTGCGGCTGGTGCCAGACTAGAGCAACCAGGTCAAGACAGCGCTCTTGCTTTCGCTGCAAAAGAACCACCTGCAAAAGCACTCGCTGTGGTGTCTTCAGCATTCCAGAACTCACCGGAGAAAATCAAGTATGGATTTGTCAGTGGTGCATAATCGACGGGCTAAAACAATTGGGCTTGTGAGCCTTCATCAATGCCGTATCAACAGAAACAGCTACCAGTATCCCTTGAAAACATACTAATGTACCAAAGTTTATATACAATTGACCACCTCCGCGATGTACCTGTAGGCTCTTGTTAATCTTTCCAAGAGGTAGCGAGCAGATGGCAAAAGAGTACTTCAAAAATGCCCAAACATGGAAACAGATTAGTACGAATGTGCCGCACGAGATGTACAACGCACTGCGCAGCCGAGTGACAAAAGACATTTCGATGTCCAAGTTGCTTCGAGACATAATTACTGAGTCCGACTTCATGAGAGTCGGCAATCTTCCAAGTCCATGCTGGTCTGTTGAGTTGACACAACATGTTGTTGCCTTGAGGGCTGAAGTAGCCGCTGAGAAACAGGTCAGAGAGAATGTCGAAAAGGCGCTATTTGAGCTTAGAAGAGAGATCGTCGAGTTGAAACAGAACGCTGCTTCCCTGTCAGAAAACCCAATGTCTCAGGTGTCTGAGCCTAATGAGACACCGATACTATCTGTTTTACCGGTAATGCTGGCGGAGGATTCCAGCGAGGCTCAGCCCGAAAAAGAAAGAGTCAAAATGTGGCCGATCATCGTAGGGCGTCTGACAGAGATGTTTGGAGGAACGCAAAAGACAGCGTGATTTCCTAGCGGTGTTTGTTCCATCCAATCTTGAAACGCTATCACTACTGCTTCTTCAAAACCGCCTGTAATGCCGCTTCTTCCCAGGCCACATATGCTGCTGTGCCATAAACACGCCGACCATACCAGCCGTATAAATTAGTCGCATCAACTATGGCCTCATGCAGAAACAGCTTCTTTTCTCCAGCACCGCTTTCTCTGTATCTCTTACTTTTCTTTGTCCACCAGCCATTGGCCAAGCTTTCTTGCTCAAGGTACGGGAGATAAGCAGACCTGCTCTTCTTCGTTCCAGAAGCTGAATTAGAGCCTGAATTTAAATAAGCAATAGAGTCATAGTCTCTATTTTTGCCTGCCACAAAACGATGCAGATCATACGCGAACTGGCACCTCACCTCTGTCAAATTGATTCCACTCTCGATTTTATTCTTGTATGGAGAGCGCCTCAACAACAATTCCTGCTCAGTCAATTGCCCATACTCTATCGAAATTGCAGGATCAGCTGATTTTGATATTGCGGCTAGTTGCTTCAGCACACCAGACTTTCCAATCTCCCCGCTGAAGATGCTGTAGATACTTGGCTCTTTCGCTTGAGCTGTTTGAACAAATAGAATCAGACCGGCAAATAATGTCATTATTCTCTTCATGCAGCACCCCAAACGCTCACTACTTCTGAGTTAGTTCTTTATCTCGTGGATACCTTGCCTAAATCTGGCTCTAATTTCATCCTCAGAACTTTGCATGGGCGACTGATAGAGCGGTGCAATAGGAGCTGGTCCAAATCTTGGCTCAACAGGAACTGTTGTTTGCTCCTGAAACAAAGGTGTTGGAGCAGGCCCAAACCTCGGCTCAGCTGGTACTGAATTTGCCCATGGGCTGGCTCCTTCGAGTTCTGCCAAGCGCTGCTGGGCTAACTTGAGATTCTCTTGGTTCTCTTGCAAATACTTACGGTGGCTATCTTGATCAGCAAGGGCAAACCTTTGCTCGTTGATACTGATACTAGGCGCTGCCAATTTAGCTTCGGCTTCAGCTAGAACACTCTGGCTCCTGGCTATGGCTTTCTCGTATCGATCAACGTCACTCCGCGCCTGATAAACATCCATCGCATGACGTTTCTTTTCCTCCTCAACTTTAACAACAAGCTGCTGGTAAGCTGCCCTCGAAAGAGAATCTGCATCTGGACTGCGAGAAATAAATGGCGGCCGCCAACTAGACGTGTCTATCCTCACGCCCGAAGGCACCAATGTAGATGCCACCCGCTCCTTATCATTTTGATAGTTCTGCCAATCCGCAGCTACTTGCCTGCTTTTCTCGGTTTCTCCATGTTGACCATAGACAACATTCTGCCCTGCCAAAATTGGCGGCGCTACAAGATCGGCAATACCTGGGAGGAACATCAACAAGACAAAAGCAGCAGCACTGCCAATAGAAATCTTCCAGCGCAAAGACTCAGTGTTGCGCTCTGACTCTTGAGTGAATGCTGTTTTTACTGCCTGGTCATGATCTTCCTGGGCCGTCTTCTCAGCTTTTTGCCTGGCTTCTTCACTGCGCTCGCCGTTACGTTGTTTTGCTGCCTGCTCTTCTCTGAAGATATCGTCAGTACTTTTCGCTTTGCGCCCGGGCCCAGTAGAGCCCGGCGCGCGCTGATACTGTCCTTCATCACTACTAGACCTACACTCACAAACACCTGTGTCTTTGTGCCCACCGTTAAAATGCTTCGTGAGCAGATCTTTTGCATTGTTTATTTTCTTCAGCTCTTCTTCAGCGTCGCTCTTGCCCTCTGCATTCTGGAACCGGTCTGGATGCCATACCATAATCAAGCGCTTGTAGCGCCTTTGAATAATCTCCATCGAAGAACCTGGCTCAAGGCCAAGTATTGAATAAGCGGCGTGTAAGTCGTTCATTTCAGGCTATGACCCTCCTTGAACCTCTGCCACGCCCATATTTCCTCCCTCATGCCCTGCTCACGCTGCTCTTGGTTGACCTTCTCTTGTTCAATCTCTTGCGGGTGATTGGCTATTTTCTTCCTAACATCAGAGACATGCACAGAAACAGTGGTGAAAAAGCTCAACAGAGCACAAAGAGTGAGCCCGACCAACCACCAAGGCGGCGCCGGTAGCCTAGTGTCAATGGCTGAGCCCCGCTCAACTCCCGGCCCCATCGATTCCTCAATATTCCTACAAAAACCAGTGATAATAGAGTCGCAAGCAGAAATATTGGCACCTTCAATCTTGGGGCTGAAATCTACCTGCACGATTGTTCCGTCATCAGCTTCTTTCATTTGAACATCTAGCTCTAATAGCCGCTGAACACGCTCTGTCCTGGTGTGCAACTGCCCTCGTGCGTCACCTTCCATCTTCGTTTCTTCATCAGTGAAGCGCAGATTGGCAACAATTCTCTTTGCCTGAGAGTCGGAGGTGACTATGTTCCATTTATCACCATAGTTATAAATCGACTCAGCCAATAGATCCCTCACCTTAGCAAAAGCCTGTGGCACCGGCAGCTTGTACTCCTTTGGCACAGGATGCAGAAAGTTATACCGCCTAACTCGAAACTGGTGTATGAACGGCCAGGCCGCCCATACACCAGCAACAAAACCCTCGAACATGCCGGTCATAGGAGTCTGCAGGACAAAGAACCTTATAAAAGAGCCAACCAGCCCCCAGACAAGTAAGCCAACAATTATTCCCGCAAATAGCATCGCTCTTACTTCGCCTCAGCTGTCTTGATTCTCATTCTATGTTACTTGGTCATTCGGCAAAGCCAATTCCATACTCATCAATTCCACACGGCTGGCACCACCTGTGCTCAAATGCTTGAATAAATTTGCCGGTTTTTTGAAAATGCACAAGCTCTTCTTGTGCGGCCATTGCATGATCGCTTCCAACTCCCCAGTCTTTGGTCTCGTATTCAACGTATGCCTTCATTTGACTCTCTGCATCATCTAACCTTCTTAGTTCAACGTAAAGTTTAGCCAGCGCCATCGATAGACCGGCAGAATTTATCGGCATATTGTTTTCGTCAAATAGCCTAATTGCTGTCAAATAGGCTTGTTCGGCCAGTGTTATCTGCTCCAATCGAACATAGATGCTGGCCAAGCAGGACATCGACCATGCCACGTCAAATCGATCATCACGGTTTTTGCTACCGCGATTTTCATCAATAACTAGCTGAAAGTTCTTGCGCGCTAACTCCAGATCTTCTTCTGTCTTTGCCGCTTCCAGCATTTTGTGCAGGAGCAAGTACGTTTCTGTTCCTAACCCCATAATCTGTTTCTTGGCACCTCGACTTATTTCTATCGTTACCGAAAATCCGGAGCGCCAGGAGTACGATCCGGCTTCTTGTATGGCTTGCGTTCCTCTGGCTCTTTCTCATTGTATGTTTTCTCGGTGGCTGCTGGCCTCTGCCTCTCAAAGCCACTACCTGCCCTCTTGTTATTTTTATTAGACTTATTGTTCTTGTTTTGACTGCTGTTCTGACTGTTCTTATTCAACGGTCCTTGGTCTTTGCTTGCCGTTGGACCTTGCTTCTGTTGCTCTTGCTCTTTCTCTTCTTGTTCTTTTTGTTCTTGTGCTTTCTCTTGTGCTTTCTCTTGGCTCCGAGCCATGTGTCCGCGCTTGCGCACAAACTCACTCACGATATGCTTCTCTCGCTCTGGCGCGTCATATGCAAGCGCCTGCTCGTATGCAGTAGGTGATGTTAGTGGCAGCCTGAGCGGCCTTGTATCTGCTGTAAAGACAACCACTTCATCCTTCAAGCCTATCAACTCATCCGGCGTTATTAATGCTCGCCCCTGGACAAACTCTTGCACTCGCCCAGAGTCACTGACACTGGCTTCCTCAATGGTTGTGCGCCCAATAGCTTCGCTAAGCTCCTTCGCTTCCTTGAACGTCTTTTGCTTGAAATAAACCTGCGTCGCCGGCATGTCGATTATTATCTGCGCCTCTCGCCTGCTGTAGACCTGCTCCAACTGTGCATAGTTCTGAAATCCCAGAATCAGCCCAATTTTGTTCTTGCGGATAATTGACAGTGTGTCTCCAATGCCAGATATTTTGCCGAAGTTAGTGAACTCGTCAAGTAGCATGGTGACTGGGTACTTCATCTGCTCCCTAATTTCAAGAATATGATCCAACAAGAAGTTGACCATCAACGAGCCTATCAATTTGCTGTCTCTCGACCGACTCGGCACTGCCAAGTAGAAAGTAAATTTCCGGTTCTTGAACTCATCTAAGTCAATGTCTGTTGTTTCTGTCAAAGTCACCATCTGGTCGGTCATCCAAGGATTGAGCTTTGTGAGCAGTCCTGAAAACACACCGTACTTAAAATCTGTCTCGCCGGAAAGCCTCATCCAGCCCTCAAACTCCATCTGAGCAACGTCTGACGGGCTGCGCTTTAGTATTTCTGCCAGCCTATCCGGCCCCAATAAAAGGAGCCAGCGCAAAGCACCAAAGTGACCAAATCGTGGCTCCCCAGCTGCCGCATGGAGAATTAACGGTATCAACAAAAGCTTCTCTGAGCGGTTCCACGTCTGCTCGCCCCGGCTCTCGGTGCTCTCGCCATTCATGATTACTAAATCGGCCAGCTTCTCAGCTAGCTGCGCCTTAAGCTCCTCTGGCGCTCGCCTAATCCTGTCTATCGGATTGATTCTATGCGAGCTCATATCTGACGGGTTGAAGCAATAAATGTCATGCCCGGCCATTTTACGCCAACCAGATGTTAGCTTGTACAACTCTCCGGACTCATAGCCTGGCGTTGCCTCAGTCACTATCATGCTCGTGCCAATCCGCTCAATTAACTGCGGGATGAAAAACCCGCGCGACTTCCCGACGCCTGTTCGACCACACACAATCGAGTGTGCATGGGTCCAGAATTCTGGCACTTGCAAGTACTCTTTCTCCGGCGTCCTTCCAATGATGAGCCTTTTGGGGTCAGGCGTCTTTTGAATATAGCCTGCTGCTTTCAGCTCTTCGGCAGTGCCCCAACGAGCCGCCCCATGCACAGTACTGACCTCACGCTGAGCCCTTGCCTCATGCGCTCTTTCTGCATCTCTGTTTAACTCCAGAAAAATCCTGTCACTGCGTTTTTGGCAGTCGCTGCGACTGGCAGACCCTTTCTTTTCTTCCAACTCAAGACTGACAAACACACCGCTACTGGCCTTGCGCCACCTCAGAACGAGACGATACTCATGCCGCCACCAGTCGCGGCCAACTTGCTCGTCGACTCGCTCCGTCGCCAATATCTGATCGAGCTGCTTGCTGGCCCTCGAAACCTGATAGCCGAGCCGATCAAGAACATTTACGGCCAATATCGGGAAGTCTTTTAGAAGCGTGTCAACCATGCCAGTGTCTTCGATTCTCATCACATGCGCCCCCATGGGTCACGGCGGAATGGGCTATCCGGCTTTTTCTCGTTGCGCTTCTTCTCTTTTTTGCGCTCGTCTTGCGCTCTCTTGTTCTCTTCAATGCCGTCATCCAGGCGCTCTATCGACTGCTTGTCTCGGGTCTTCTCTTCTGGCTTGCGCCCTGGCTTCACATGCTCCTGATGCCTGGCAAGCTTTGCATCTTCCAAGGCGTCGCCTGCCTCCTTCATGCGATCTCTTTGATCGGTGAGCGGTATCCACCTCACCAACTCGTTGGCAAACGACGCACCAGAAACAAACATCCCCACAATAGGATTGGCCATTACCTTCTGTTGAACGGGATCAACCGCAACCCTATGTGCGTCAGGCATGGTCTTCTGTGCACCCTCTTTGCCGTATTGCTTCTTTGACAATTCTAACTGTTTCTCGACTATGCCAGACCACCGCGCCCGGTCAGCATGGTCTATCCACCCCCGCAGATTCTGATAGTGCTCAATTGGCAGCTTCTCTGCCGTTTTGTCTCGCAGCCTTTCCGATAGCTCTCTCAACTTCTCGTAAGGGCTGTTTTTGCTGTACCTCTTGCCTTGATACTCAAAGTATTCTTTGTCCTTCTTAGAAGCATCCAGAGGCCCCTCGCTGCCCTCAGGAGCCTTACTTTTCGTTTGCACCTCAGGTTGTAGCCCAGACTCTAAAGCGCGCTCCTTCTCCTTCATCCACGCGACTAACTTGCGATACTCTGGCTTTGCTATACGCTCTTCTGGGTTGTCCCACAGATATTGGTTTAACTCCTGAAGCTCAGCAAGAGTGTTCTCCTTGCTCCACTCCTTGCCTGTGGCCTCAATCGTGTTCTGAAAATGGGGTTTTTCTGGCTCGTCGGCTGCTTGCTTCTTCTCTTTGCGTGGCTTGTCTTTCCACTTTTGATATGGCTCTAGCTGTTCTCTCACAATCTTTCTGTGGAAATATGACAGCTCCAATCCCTCTCGTACCCGCTCTAGGCGCTCGAACTCCCGCTCCTTTGTGCGCTGCTCTATTCGCTCACGTTCCTTGCGCTCTCGCCTCGTCCGCGATAGCTCCATCTCCAGCGGATGTAGCCGCTCCAGATACCTGTCCCCATGCTCCTTGACCCGCTCATAGTCTCTCTTGTCAAAACGTACTTCTTTGCCGTTCTTGTCATTGCCCATCACCACAACATGAATGTGATGATGGGCCGTATTGTTGTGCTCAACGGCAATCCACTTAAGATCCAAACCCTTCTCGCACGACAGCTTGTGCATGACTTCACGGGTAAACTGCCGCTTGTCGCCCGGATTAATCTCTGGCGCCAACGTTAGCTTGTGTACAACGACCTTGCTGTCCCTCTGCTCCCTCACGGCCCGACGCAGGGACTTGTCATCTAGCCCATCTTCTATTTCATCAAAAAACTCTCGCCCGCCTGGCTCCCGATCTTCGCCCGGCCGGTGCTTTATGTACTTCAGGTGCGCCAACGCCCGACCGACAGCCACCAGCTTAGGCTGACCACCGGCAACCTTCCGGCTCTGCCGGTCTCTTGCCGATATATAGCTGTGTCTAACAACTATCACGGGCCAATTACCACCTTCTTCTGCTGCGCTATTAACGCCTTCTCATCTTCCTGAATGTACTTGGCTTGCTTTTGCTTCGCCAACTTCATGGCTTCTGCAAACAACACATCGGCCTCATCTTGATCTGGTATGGCCATGTACTGAAGCTCATACAGCGTTCCTATTGCCCGCCCCTGCCTCGCCAACATCGCACAGATCCGGTCAACTCCGCTTGTTATCGCCCTCACGATCTCTTTGGTCGCATACATCATCGCTTCGGCCATCTTCCCTTCCCTTGGCTGCGCTTTTATTTCCTCGTAGTTATCTAAATACCAACGAATAGCCTCTCTGGCTACCTCTGTTTTCGTCCGCTCCTGCACTCTCGCTACTGTCGCCAATCTCATCCGGTCTGATTCGTTCAGCCCTACCTTGACATCCTGGTACTGTTTCTTCGCCGCCATATCCACCAACCTATCTATTACCCGTCTATAATATAATATAAGTCATCACCGACCTTTATCATAGCTTTTACACTAGTCCACCGACCTAATAAACAGCCATATATTAGGTTTCTATATGCGGCAACCGTCCGCATTGTATCTTGCATTACCAGAATCGGTTTTTTCGCAGAGCCTCAAATACCTCTCTGGCAATGCTCCACTCCCTTCGGTCGCTCCGTGCCCGTGGCGCGTCGTTGCCCACTAGCGCGCTGCATCCTCAGCTATCCATTTCAGAACAGCAGTTCAATGACGACAAGCGCTAGCGCTCCTCAATGCACCATCATGAGCCACGCCAACCTAACAAAGTGTGGTGGTTTTCCCACCAGTGGGCACTTTTAAGTATTCAAATCTGTCTTATTAGGGTATGATTCGACTAAGAACGTAAACAGAGCTACAGTTATGCCAGTTGCAAAGAAACAAATTTCTGAAAAATGGCTTGAGAAGGCAATTGACCAACTCAATAGACTTTGTGCTGAAGCAAGCGAGTTTGCTGACGAGGGCGATATCCTTCCGACGAACCTTAGCCGCATGTCAACTATCCAGATTCTTGAAACCTTTCAAAAAGCTGATGCTCACAGACCCAAAATGGGCCTAACTGTTAACGCCGAAATTTCTCTCGACTGGGAAAACACTGGCGAACACTTCCATGCATATGTCAAATGTGATGGTTCTGTTCAATATTTTCGCAACAAGACAGCAGTCAGCGAGCAAAACTTCAGCTCCAATCTGACTGCTGTCGCTGTCGCCTAGTCGTATCTATCACTTATGCCTTGCGACAAGAAAACCAAGCCTGACGAAATTGTTCTGCGAGGCATCATACGCATGCCCGCAGAACTCGACCCTGCAACCGGCAGACCAAATTTGGATGCACGCGATTTTGTCAGACGAAGAGAATACATGGGAAATGGTCCAGAGAACGGTATCTCCGTTTTCCGTCGATGCGAATATCCAACTAACCAAGACCTATACAACCGTATCGGTTCAAAGAAGCGCATGGGAACATCTGAAGCCGCTATTTCTGCCATAACCTCTCTAGGCATACATCATCTCGTTGACGAAAAGGACATAAGCCATCTTTCCCTTCGCTGCACCGATTGCGATATGGCAACAAGCGGTGTCTGCAAGCCAAAGACCGGTGCAAGCTTCGACGATTGTCCTTTTTTCTTGCAAACCGATCCACTAAATTTTCTAAGTTCTTTCAATCAAACTGAAGCTGCAAGTGCTCGGACACTCGCTCCACGACCAATCCGCTCAGCGGCTGCGTTGGATATAAAGCCTGATTGAGTAACTGGCATCAAGGCCCTCCTATAAGTGATTTTGATAAGCTTGACCCCCTGAGGGCCGAAGGCCCACTAGTCTTTCCACCTCGATGGCGGAGGTCCAGCACCCCGGCCAGCCTCTCTACCACCTTTAGACTTTGGCAATTTAATTGTTCCAACTGAAAACTTAAAGACTATGCCGACTAAGTTCAAACCAGCACGAGCCACCATCGACAACAGCCTTGTCACCATCCCGGACGCCGGTCGAAGAACAGACGAGGCCCGGCCTCCTGCCATGTTGGTTAACGCAACAAGCAAAATTACAATTAGCCCAAGTGACCAGAGAATATCCATGCCTTCATTCTAAGGCGCAGCCCTATAAGTAAGCAGGCAGCTTTTCAAAACGATTCAGGACAGCCTTTGGCGCCCAGGACACCTAGAAGGTGGCACCGGGAAGAAGGTTGTTGGCTTTTTTGTATTGGACCAGCGCAAAGCGCAGGTCCATGTACTTTGCCCATGCGGCATCTTCGAGGGCTGAGTCTTCAGCAGCTACTGCTTGATGGAATTCGGCGCGGGCTTGATTGAGCTTTTGTTGTAGTTCTTCCATTTTGCTGTCCTCTCGTTTTGGTGCTAACGCAAATTTTTGAGGGCATATCGAGCAAGCGAAAAGGGGTCCGCAGGAGCGAGCAACGCGAGCCTCGCCCCTTGTAGCTAGCGCAGATCTGCCCTATTTTCGGCAGTTAGCTCCAAAAGAGGCTGCGCATGCGAGAACACAAGAGCCAGTCAAACCAACGGCTCCAGCCAACCAGCTAATAAGAAATCGGTTCAATGATTTACCGCAGGTAATTACTCACTGGATAAAACAGCTCTAGGTGATCCTCAAACATGCCTAACACTTACAATGTACAACTAGCGTTTTCTGTTTTGGCTCTCTTCAAAAAGAGCAGCAAGCGGCTGGTTGATGGCCTCGGCTAATCTAGCTAAAACCTTGACAATAGGATTTCTGAGGTCACGTTCAAGCGGTTTTGATCCGGATGAGTTTGATAAAGACGAGGCCAACTAAAGGTTGGCAAGTCTGGGAGTAAGCACAGAATGATTGAGTATAAGAAAGCACGCAAATTAGACGATTTGGTTGTAGCTGAGTATCCAGACCAGTTGATAGTAAGTCACAAGGAAGGTAAAGACCAAGGTAGTCTCTGCCTGCGCCCAGAAGAATTTGACAGCCTGAGCGGTCCACAGATTTTAAAAAGATTCAATGCTTATATTGACTCGATTCTGAATGGTATTGTAAGTGATCGTCCTGTTGAGATCGCCTATGGAAAACCACAGCTAAGGTGGAACAAGGCTTGTCGCCAGTTGGAGATGTTTTGCGCTGTGAGGTCAGCTGGCATCCAACGGGACCGAAGGGAGCAATCGCGATCAAAATTGACGATCAACTTTTGTCAGGCAAAGAATTTTTGAAAGTACTTGAAGTAAACGAAGGGTATGGAATGCGCATTGAGTTCATGCATCCCAACCGGCTTACCAATCCACCGGAGCCGAAAATACAAGTGGAAAAAGATAGTAAGCAAAATCGAGAACGTTGAGTGGCTTTTCAGCGCCCAGTATATCAAGCGCCGATTCGGCAAGGCACTGGGCTATGTGGCTAATACTACTCAGAGCCCTTGAAACATTTCTCCAAGCGTGACACTAAGAGCGGCTGCTAGCCTGGCAATGTAGTGAATCGAGATGTTGTTTTCTCCGCGCTCGATCTCTCCGATATAGTTTTTTGAAATGTCGGCGCGGGTAGAAAGCTCTTCCTGAGACCATCCGCGCTCTTGCCGCAGTTGGCGTAGTCTCCGTCCGAATGTTTTAGCGGCTTTTTTCTCTATTCTCATTCCGCTTACTTTGGTGCGAAACAAGCTTTTTGGTCGACCAGCTATAGCTTGCCAAAGGCTACCGAAACAGTCTGGTTTTCCAGTATTGCCAATTTACATTTTTCAGTATATTTTGTTATCTATTGGTTACTGGATGCCTTGCTTATATGCCACGCTCTTTGCCAGTTCTAGTAGTTGACGATACCGAGATTTGTCGCATGGGTACAGCGCTCATGCTCGATCAATTGGGGTTCAAGTGTGAAGTTGCGCACAATGGCTTTGATGCACTCGATCTGTTCAAACAGGGCAAATACGCAGCTGTCATCATGGACTACGAGATGAAGGGCATGACAGGTGCAGAGTGCACAAATGAGATTAGAAGGCTGGAAAGCACCAATGGGTGCAGGCTGCCGGTAATTGGTATGACATCTAATGACAGCCTGGAAGTGAGAGCCAAATGCTTGTCTTGTGGCATGGATGCTGTGCTGCCAAAAGATTGCCGAACCAAGGATTTACTGGATATTCTGGAACCCTTGCTATTGCAGGGCCTTAGAACCTGAGCGTCTCAAAACACTTATCCAGTATGGTGTTTTGAACTTAGAGTATATTTTCGCACGGTTGCTGCCGGTATGCCTAGCTGTCATAATGTGTGGTAAGAATCGTTGGCTTTACTATACTCAACAGTAAGGTCGGTGATTTTTTTTTCATATCCGAGCAGTCGCAATATAGCCAGAAAGAAGCTTTCTGCGGTACTTGTCAAATAATTGTAGACTAGAGAAATTCATAGCGGAGGTACTACTAATGCGCTATTTCTATTCAGTACTACTGGTTACTTTGTTAGGGGTAAGCCAAATTCCAAAGTCTTATAGCCAGGTTTTCGTAACTCCTGAACCGAAAATTATTGCTGATAGTGAGGAGAGGAATCATTGGATCGATCTCCACAAAAATACAGACCTTCTCAAAGATCCAATTGTTGGCACAATCGATAAGAAGGACAATGTAGGCCACCTTCAGCGCATCGGTACACAAGGAACAGATTTTGGTGATTTCAATAAAATACGAATTGATGAACTTTGGGGTCCCGGCACCCGGCTAAATAAAGACACTTATCGCTACAAATTGCTAGGGGTGAGAACAAGAGAAGATTTCGATACATATAAGATCGATACAAAATTTGAAGGAAACAAGCTTGTAGCTTATAGAATTTCTAGCCATCAGATTCCAAAACCTCTTTGGATTGATATAAAGAAATAGAAGGAGAGGGCATTGCCCCCTCCTTCCAACTAGCTAGATTTATGGTGCTAGCACTCTACAGCCACCACTCCAAAACCCATTTTGATAGGTCCATACGTTCCCGAGATAGCCCGTAGCTGGTGTCGGCGTTCGTTGTACATGGTCCCAGTCAGCATTGTGGAGTCTAAACCCTGAACACATTTGAAAACTTGCTGCGAAGAGTTCGTAATCAACGTCTTGGCCTCCGATGAATGCCTGATTGTATGTGTCCCAGGCATTTAGTGCCGTCGGATATGCTGCACAAAATGCAGGATGACTGAATACTGTTGCGCAGGTTTGTGCGGTCATATTACCAATATCTGTGGAATCAGGACCGGTAAATCCGACTTGTTTGGAGAGTATCCCATTGTACTGATCAATCAGATGCCCTAATTCATGCATGATGTTTCCGCGCAAATAGGGCCTGTAGTCAACTCCGGAGCCAGTAATTTCAAACACTGCGGCAATTTTTTTCGCTGCATTGCTGGTTCCGACCGTATTGGGGATCCATGATGCAGGCTGGAAAAAGTAGTTGTAGTCACCGCCGATGGACATGATATAAACGTCGGTGTCGTTATTCGAGAGCGTCGCTATGAAACCTGCTGGCAATCCATTAATGGCAGTAGGAACTAGCAGCTCATCTGCATCGGTAGTATCGAGATGAGCGCAGTTCCAGTAAGTTTTCAGCCAGGTAGCGCTGCCAGTTGTTCTTTGCTGGCAGGATATGTTATTTAAGGTTATGCGGCCATACTTCCCATCAGCGGCGGCAAGAAGCGAAGAGCCACCGTCCACCTTGATGAGACTTTTAATTTTCAAATCGGTAATGCTGTGGTAAGTGTCGACCCGTCCGCCTTCGCCGGTTCCTATGCCTTGAGCAAGCAACGACCAAGGTGTTAAACCGCTGCCAACAGTTGGATAACTGATGTAAGCTGCAATGTCAATCCAGCCTCCATTGCCGTTACCGCTAACCGCAGATGCATTTACTGAGAGCGCATCGGTTATGGTGACACTCCCGCTTGGAACGATATAGATGGTGCCTGCATTGCCTCCTGTACCTCCACCCAAGGAACTGAAAGAATACTGCCCATTTGCGGTGCCGAGAGTGATGTTGCTGTTTGGATAGAAGGTAATAGCCAGCGGGTCCGAGAAGGTTGTCGGATCTCCATAGACCGCATTACCATTGCCCGCTGTGGCAGCGTCAGCCTTGATCGAAGCTTTTGTTGATCCTCCAATGGTGAGATTGGAGGAGTATATGTAGACCTTGCCACCGTCACCATCACCTGTATCTGGTCCGTTTGCGCTGACATTAAAGGCAGGACCACTCACGGTCGCATGATCAACGGTAAAGCGAACTGAGCCACCATCGCCATCTTTTCCATTGGCATCAATATTCACGTTGCCGGTTGTGCTTCCAAAGCTCAGGCCATCAGCACCGGTCAGAGTGCCATAATAAATCAGCTGTACTTGGTGATTAATATCACCACGCGAGTGGATTGTTACATCACCACCGGTGAAATTCATCGGGTGACCACTAATAGCAACAAGTGCATTGTCACCGTCGGCCGTGACAGTCAGAGGTGCAGTGCCTGTACCAGTCAGGTTAAGGGTTTTGTCTGTGGAAAATCCATTTGGAAGATTCACATAGAAGTACAAGTACTGATAAGCGGTATCGCTGTCAGCACTGTTGCTTGTGATTGTAACTGCGTCCTGAGGCAAAATCTCTGCAAAAGCCAGAGTATATTGATCAGAGCCTTTACCATTTGCCTTAATTTGGAGGCCGCTAGCACCGCCAAATTTTACCGATTCGGCGGAAAGGATAACACCGTGGCCGGTTCCAGTAGCAGCCATGGTTTGACTTGCTGAAATAACGCTATTGTCTGGCAGGCGAATTTCCTTCGCTCTTAAGACAATTTCTCCAGCACCATTACCAGCCGCACCATCGCTCTGGAGCACGTTCGTAGCTGACGACAAGAAAGTAATATTACTATCTCTTGCATCCATAAAGATGAGGCCGGAGCGTGAGCTTGAAGCATTCACGTTGATGTCAGTCATTCTTTTAACAACAATACCGCCAGCGCCCGTTGTACCGTTGGTCACAAACAGACCACCGTGAATGAAATTAACTTCTGTGCCACCACCAGTCGTATTGCTTGTGGTGATACTTCCATTGACACCATTGGCCTCATTGGTTTCGCCAATATGAAATACGCTAGAGCCTCCCGCTGTGTTTGCACGAATCTCAACAGCACCGTAACTGCTCGTGCCAACAGTGGAAATAGCTTTTGTCTTTACGTTTTCAGAGCCGACAATAAGGATATTGCCACCAAGGTCGCCGGTGTTGGAGGTGACGGTATCGAGGTCAATAGCTCCATCTACAGCTTTAACTTTGATACTGTATCCAGTCTCAATTTCAGCTGTAGTGATATTACCAGTCGTGTTTGTAACCACCAGGTTGCCGAAACTGCCGCCGTTGAGGGTATCTGTGATGATTTCATCATGGGCTTTGATTTGCACATCATAGTAGGTGCTCTCAACCGAATCTACGGTGACTTTGCCCTCGGGCGCCTCGATCTTGACCTCAAAATAGGCATTAATCGGATCTTCAGTGACGATGTCACCAGTCTCCGATTTGAGGTGCACCTCATTGTTGGTTGATCGAACCTCTCCCAATGTCACATCATTTTTGGCTGTGACGTAAACGTGGTAGTAGCCTGTCAAATCCTCTGTGGTTGCCTTTCCATCAGAAGAAGTGATGGTTATTTCGTTATTGGTCGAGGTAATTATTCCTGTATTGATGTCGTTTTTGGCTGTAACAACTACATGGTAATAGCCAGTGATAGCTTGTGCCGTGACTGCTCCGTTTGCAGACACAAGATTGACCTCACCACCGCCAGCGTAGATAGCGCCCGGAGTAATGGTTCCATCGGCTGTAATAGTTGCATACCAACCGGGAGTAATTGTGCCAGTAGATACAGGTCCACCGGAGCTGGCTACAGTAATTTGGCCGAAGGAGGTGCTTAGATTTCCTGTAGTGACAGGCCCTGTGGCAGTGATACTGATATGGCCAGCTGCGGTAATGTTTCCAATTGTGCAACTGCTGTCTGTAATGTCTACATCGCCAGTGCCATCGAAACTACCTGGATAGCTTGCGCAGTCGCCAGTGTAATCGTTAGCAAATGCTGGCGCACCGAATAGGCAAGATATGGCTAATGCCAATCCTACTAATCCGTATTTTATTTGTCGTTTCATTTTGTGTTTCCTTGGTTTGTTGAAAGGGCTATTCATCAACAATCTAGGCATGCAGCAATAATCCCGGTGGCGCTGCCACTGAGAGAAATTCCATTATTTGCTTGCCTGTTGGCTGGTTTTGTCGCTTGCCTGTTGATTGATCGAAGATGAGTAGAACCAACACCATCAGCGAAACTATGGCTCACTCTCCAGGTTTGTTATTAACCGATAAGTTAACAAGCGCTAAGATTAGCCATACAGGCTGCAATCTTAATAGCAGTATTATGTTTGCGCGGTAGCCAAGGCCTCGCGGAGCTGTACCAGCCTGTCTTTACAAATGCTTAACTACATTACGAAATGATCCATCGGTGTAAATTTCAGCTTCACAAATAGAAGCTGCTTACTGGCTATCTGTCAATTTCAGAAGTGGACTTCAGCAAATGTCAAAAGTCCTGTTCAGTGCGTATAACGCAACCATTCGTTTGTTTTACAAGTTTTGCGGCTACGAAAAACGGTCCTTAGCGCTCTGGTCTTTTGTCACTTATTCTATGCTCCATAAACGATACCCGCAGAAATCAAAGTTACTGCCCACAGGCGACAGTGAGCATACCGTGCCACGTTTGATGTGAGTATATAACCTAGCTCAGTGAAGATAACTACTGAAAAAGTGACAGCTCGCGGCAGCCGCAAGACACGCTTATAGACTACGTTTTGATAGATGGCTGAACATGTCTACTGAAATCTGCTGAACAGATCTTTTGAAACTGACACATGGAATCTGGCATCGATGCCTGCCTTAACAAAAACTGCCCCAGTCAACAACTGGAAGATACGCAGAAAAGCCTACTTTTCTGCGCATTAGTCGCTGATTGATGTTTCGATCAGCCATATCCGCAATAGCCTACTCAACTTCCGTGTGTATCGCCCAGCCCGCCGCAGCTAAGCCGGTGCGGCAAACCACTCATTGAGCATCCGCTCCAATGCTGCTAATCGCTCGACTGCATGATCACCAATACTCTCTTGCTCAAATTGCTCACCTTCACCGCCAGCAATGTCAAGCTTACAATCTGTTATGGCCTCATGCGCCTCACTGGAAACTTGAACTGCGCTCTTTTTTGTTGCTTGCATTAGCAATTGGCTAAAAGCTTTCTGTGACGCTGATTGTTGTGCCAACTTATTCGCGCTGCCTAATTGCATTTTTCTATCTGTTTTCTCTTTCGCTCTTACGCGATTACTTTCTTCCTGCCTGGTCTCGTCAAACCAATCACGCTTCTGTCTACCGGCCTTCTTCCTGCCGATCTGCCCACGGGAAGAAATTCGCTCTCTTACTATGTCATCCCGCTGTGGCTCCTGCTGTTCGACTATCAGGCTTGGGTAATAAATAGGAGTCGGAGCTATTTCTTCCACCTTATTTACAACACAAGGCAAAGCAAAAGTGGCTCCTGTTCTACTCAGCCGAGCATAGACTTCCTGCAAGATCTCCATTTTCCTGCCGTACTTGAGCATCTTCGAGGCTTTCATGAAGTCTTTCCAGTTAGTATCATAGTTATTATCTAACTTTGAACTCTTTCTCAGTAGCTCAGAGACTGCATTTAACAAGGCCGTGCAGTTATTTCCACGAGCTATCACAGCCGCTCTAGTACTATCTTCGAACTCTGGTCTTTTTACGCCGCCTGCATCTACTACCACCAAGACAACCTTTCCACTGCCATGGTTGGCACAACCGCAACAACAAAAACACAGTGGACCATCTGCTCTTGTGCAGCTAGCGTTGCAGACAGGCCTTTCTACTTCACGAGCATACCGGCTCAGATCCTTGGTGACTTGGCCCATCCACTGAATCCGCCCCAGACAAGCACAAATTGCATCAGTCATGAAAAGACGGCGGCCACCCGTTCCATCTGGATGCTCTTCTGAAGAGTCCAGCTTCTCACTCAATGTGAATACTTCCAAGCAATGAATGCAGCGGTAGAAGTGAAGACTTCCCGGAATTACGACTAATTGCTCTTTTTTTCGCCTACTCAATGCTCATTCTCGGCCAGCCATTTTCAGAACGCAGTCAAGAGAAAATGATATATCGACTTGATACAGTCAAGTGGTCATTGTGAATAACAAGATATCTCATAAAAGACAAAAGAAAACCCCGAAAACCAGCTTGCCGCAGGCTCTCAGGGTCATCATTCTTGTCGTACCAGACGCAACCAATAATACCAGCCAGCCGCACTTGACATTATGGCTCACGCACTGCACCTTTCCATGCTGTTTATTACGCTGTAAGCCTCAACTGGCCGCCTTTTCTGCATCAGGCGCTCAACTCAACTAAGAACACTGTTAAACATTTGACCGAGCCTGCCAAAGAACGGCCTTATTACCTTGCCTTTTTCCGGCTGCTGAATACTACCTACTTCTTCTACTGGTTCCTGCTCTGGTTCTTCCACTGGCTCAGCCTCTATTTCTAAGGGCTTGCCCCAAACCATGTATCTAAAGTCTTTCTGATACGCGTCTTCTTCCTCGTCTAACTCTAGATTCTCTAGCGTCTCAGGCTTGACGGCTAAAGACGCAGTCAATTCGGCAATCTGCTTTTTCAGTTCTAGCAACAACTGCTCTCCTGAAAGATCTTGCTTCTCATTCTTCCGCTGAGCAGTGAGTACATCGTTTCTCAATCCCACAATTTCTCGCTGCATCTCAAAAAACCAATCTGGATGGGTTCTCTCATCAGCCAATCCCTTTACCAAAAGTTGCCTGACCACAAAAGGGATGTTTGTCTGCTCCTTCTCTGCCAGCCTGTAGATCTTCATATAAATTGCGTCTGACACTACTATTGTCCGTTCTGCTTTTGTCGCCATCGCAATACGCCCTCTTGGAAAGTAGCTTTAGGATATATCGGTTTGGATGTAAACTAAATATACATTTTTATCATCTTCTATATCTTAGATCTGCTCAGCCTTAAAACTGGCTATACACCACGGTCTCGACGCGCTTCAATTATCTTTGCAAGCACCAAAGATTTTGGAATCAAAGGACAGTTACTTGCCACCAGAGCAAGACACTGCCTATTGTTAATCGACAAAGGAGGAGCCGCTCATTACGGCAAACAAAAGCTACAAGTCTGGCATGGCCGCTGCTTAGCAGCATTGGATTCCAGTTTGTAGACACCCACCACAGCCGGGCATGTATACAAGCCAGCATCTAACACTGGCTCTACATGCCGACCGCCGCGATGGACAGGAAAAGACACAAGCTCTTTTGTTCTTGCTGCTTTGAAAAGCTCAGGCAATAACTCCTCTACCTGATCCCGCTCCTGCTGCAACAGCGCCAGCTTCCAGACACCACGCTCCTGGGCGTAGGCAAGTAAACCTGCCTCAAAGTTTTCAGTATCGACACTGAGCCAACCCTGACAATTGGGCAAAGCAGCCAGTTCAGTTATTGCCTTGAATAGCTTCTTCTCCTGGAAGCTCCTGGTATAAAACCAGAGTTTGCATAAAGGTCTGGATTTAGCGGCTATCAGCCAGGCTTTCACGTATCGAGCTTCGTGCCAGTCGCCTAGATCATGAATGCGAATTGTCCAGGGCGTCCTAGTCTTCTCACCCATAATTGACGCAGCAAGCCAATCAGATGGTCTCACCTGATCAATTAGCGCCGTGAGATTTTCTGCCAATAACTCAGGGCCACCTCTATCTAAAAGCAGTTCGACAGTGCGGTAATTGCGCTCCCTCTTTGCCTTCTGAGCCTCGCTCTGGTAGCGGATACCGTTGCCATAACAGACTTTGCGGCAGACATCTGTAGCCATGACACAGGTCTTGTTTCTAGGCATACTGAAGGCCCAGGAGGTCTTACTATTATTTGTGAGTTCAAGGCCGTACTGGTTCGCCTGTTTCGCTCTGTTCATTTCTGTTTTCACCTCAGTAACCTCCGGTTAACAGCGGCTTTTCGCCGCAGCTATGGGGGTACGGGGGTGGCTCTGGGGGTCAAGCGGAAGGGTCAAACATTCCGCCGGCACTAACACCACGCTTGACGCGCGGTGGCGCTACTCCCGTATGCTTAAAGAACCTGAAAAGCCACATCAAAATTCAGAATAAAAAACAAACAGACAAAACAATAAAGCAGTGACACCATTACCGGTGGCATACAAAAATCGACAATAAAGAGAAAAGCCATAAGAGGCAGAGGTTACTTAACCCCTGCCTCAAGCACAGCCTAGCTTTTGGCGGCTTTCGCTTTCTTCGGAGCAGGTTGCTCCTCTGGTTGAGTCTCGTCATCAGTCGGCCTTTTACCGCAGAGATGAAAGGACGTGAGCTTTATTACCGGCTTGGTCAACTGCACCTTCACGCCGTTTATTTCTTTTGAGAAGTTAGAGAGAGACAGCCTTCCGTTGATCACGATTTCACGCCCTTTAGTGATAGTCTTGAGAGCACGCTCACCTAGCCCATTCCAGGCATCTACATCGAGCCACATTGTTTTTTCTTCGTCGGTATTAGACGAGAATTCTTTTACCGCCACCGAAAACTTCACCACCTTGTTTCCAGTATCGCCGAACGAAACTGAGCTAGGGGCTTGACCGACGCGACCGACTATTGTGATTGAGTTGTTCATTTTGGCACCTCCAAGTGCTTGTTAGTGCCCCCAGAAAGACACGGAGTGCGGCTGCCCAATGGACGCGCAAGCGCCCCCTCAAAAGGGGGTCGCCATTGGATAGCAGACAAAGTCCGTGTCACGGTAGGCACTTTTAGACATGCACGCGAGGTACACATGAGCACCTATTTCACTCTACCGGCGCTCTCAAGCCTCAGCCAGATCGCGGCAATAAACAAGCAGTGCACCAGTGGCGGTGACAGAACTAGATAAGACAGACAACAAAAACAATTTTCGAGCATAGCCAGGCAAGGCTAGAGTAATTCAGAGCCATTCAAGGAATGAGAATCAAAACAGACAAGCGACTGCAACTAGAATTTCTCAGAGAAAATCAGAATTGGTGCAGTGACATACAGCAGATAAAGTTATTTTCCATACAGCGACAGCCGCTGACGCATGAGCCAGATAGTATATGCCTGAAAAAGCGCTACCGGAGCACTATCTTTGCGCTTGAGGGTGGAGTTGATTGGTCAACCCATTGCAAGCCACTGCCGGTCCATTACTTCCGAGTAGGTCTGCTGCACGGTTAGCCAGTTTTGTCTGACTATCAAATAAGATTCATCATCAGCTTGCTTAAGGAGTGCGGCCAACTTAAACCAGACCACCAAGAACGCCAGCTCCACGAGTGATTCATCTATCGGCTCGGCTCTCTTTCCAAAGGTAAATAGCAACCATTCAATAGTTATAATTGCCTTTTTACCATCGCGACGCCGCTCTATTTCTGTCTGTTTCCTATCGCGTATTTTGCATTCTTTACGCAAGAAATTAAGCTCGGCACAGTCGGCAGTTGCCTTGATTTCGTCATCAAAATCGTCAACGAAATCCATGACACGACTAACTACTGGCGTCCAGACTCTGTCGATATCGCACCACTTATCAAAGTGCTTGTCTGAAGTTTTACCAATTCGACCAGTCAATGCAAAACGCAAAAACCAAATAGACAAAAGCGCTTCAAGAGATACTGGATGAACACCGCCAAGAATGGCCCCTGTCACGGTGGTATCAACTATTGCCAGAATCTCTTCAAACTGTGCTGTTAAAAGCTTTGTGGCGATGATGTTGCTTGTCATTTAGGTTACTTCTATTTCTACTTCTTTTTCTCTGATTTTTCATCACTATTGAGCTTGGCCATCAGTGCAGCATTTTGTTCTTTCAATGAGCCAGAAAGCCCCTTCAACTCCGCCGCTTCCTTAATTGCTACGTCTCTTTCTGCTCTATCAGCTTTTGCCGCGGCTTCGGCTTTCTCCAACTGCTTTTGACTGTCGCTAATGCTGGTTTTCGCTTCGTCTCTCTGTTTTTCAACTTCGGTAATTTTACCGCGCGCTTCATCCAACACAGCTCTGAGGCTATCAATTTCCTGCTGGTACCTCTTAGTCGATTGCGCGGCGCCTTCTTCCAGCTTTGTTATTTGCTGTGCGTGCTCTTCGCGCTCTTCAGCACGTTCTTTATGCAGACGCTCAAGCTCTTGCCCTTGGGCCTTTACCTGCTGTTCCAACTGTTCGGCGGTAGCCTTGTACCGGGCTCCAGTAGCAGACAGGCTAGTGACTTCTTCTGTCAAAGTCACCATTTGCGACTTGAGACCGTCAATTGTTTCGGCAGCCTCCTGGGCCTCTCGCTCAAGCCTCTCGGCAGCATTCAGGGCTTCTTGAAAGCGGTTGTTTGCAGCCGTCACATCTTCGGCAGCCTTTTGCTTCACTGCTTCAATCTCAATGGCGGCTTCGTCTGTGGCCATACGCCAGGCCATAGCAAAAGAGGCTTGCACCCGGTCTGGTATTTCTACCGCTTTCTTGATCGGCACAATTGGCGCCTTATCCTTCCACTGTTCCAGGTACTTATATATAGTCCTGAGGCTGCCGCCCCCCAGAGCATCAAGCAGCGTGGTCGCGGTAACGTCTTTACCTTCTGCTACCAGCCGGTTAGCGGTCTCAAAAAGCTCATCCGGGTCTATCGGGTGCCTGCGTGCCATGTTTCAGCCCTCCATTCGTCAATGAAGATATTTTACCACATATTTATTTTTACCATTATCATCATTTTTATTACTATTACCACTTATTATTACCAATAAAACACCAATTTTTCCGTTTTCGCGGTTTTTGCCACTATCGCGCGCACGCGCGTAATAGCAGCCCCTGAAAAATGAGCCTTTGGCGCCATGGGTGCGTCGGCGATTTCATATGCTGCAAATACCGACGACGTTTTTTTAGCCGCTTTTACACCGGCCTGTATTGATCTCTCCAGCGGCGAAACTGTTGTTTATTCAGTTGATGGTACGGTGAAATAATAGAGTCCGATTTTTACCCTCTTCTAGTGTGCGAAATATGCCAGTAAAGAAGCGAGATATTGAAGAAATCTATGAACCTTATCCACTCAAGAAACGAGTTCCACTATCTCGCGCCTATCCAGAAGTAGCCGCGCTCTGGGACTACAAGCGCAATTGTGGCTTCGGCCCCGAAGACTTCTCTAGCGGCGCAAACGTTTTAGCCTGGTTCCGCTGCCCCAAAGGCCCAGACCACGTTTTTAAGACTGTGATTTTTACTGCTGTTCGGTCCTTTCTCAGTGGAAATAATGGCTGCCCTTTTTGCGCAAATAAAAAGCTATCGGTCACCAATTCTCTAGTCACGGTGCGTCCTGACCTCGCCAAAGAGTTCATGGAAAAGCGAAACAAGAAGAAAGTAAAAGATGTTATTGCCGGAGGTGCCAACCGCTACTGGTGGCAATGTCAAATCAATTCCAAGCATACTTGGCTAGTGAGCATAAACAGCCGCAGTTCAAAGGATACCGGTTGCCCAAAGTGTGGAATTGGCGACACCATAGATCTCAGAAGTTATCCAAAAGTGCTCGCTCAGTTTGATATCAAAAGAAACAAAGGCATAAACCCTTACAAGCTTTCAATCAAGAACAAAGTCCACTGGAAATGCAAAGTAAGTAAAGACCATCTCTGGATTTCAACATTTAACAGGCGCAAGGGAGAGCGTTGCCCGTTCTGTAAAGGCTCTTTAGCCTCCAGCACAAACAACCTATCGCGCGACAAAGAACTAGCAAAGCAATTTCATCCCAGTAAAAACAAACCACTAAAGCCACAAGACTTCTCTTTGACGAGCCGTGAAAAGATATGGTGGAAGTGCTCTAGCGGAGCAGATCATGAGTGGTTGGCGTCAGTCAACATGCGAGTTCAGGTAAGAACAAAGTGCCCTTTCTGTCTCAATAGACGGCTATCTATTACAAATTGCCTAGCAAAACTTTTCCCTAAATTAGCCAAAGAGCTGCATCCAACGAAGAACGGCAAGCTCTCCGGTAAAGAGATAACTGCGGCATCGACTTTGAAAGTCTGGTGGATTTGCAAGAACAAGCATAGCTTCAAACAAGCTGTAAGAAAGCGTACTCTTGAGGGCAGGGGCTGCTACAAATGCTATCTTGCAAACTTTGGGCGATAAAAAAATGACTCACAGTTGGAGTTTCATGATGTCAGCTGACAGCTTCAAATATTCAAATTACATAGTGCTATGATGTAACAAGGTCGTAAGCCTTGACTGGCTGCTTTGTGGTATAGCGATGCCCTTCATATAGAAGGAAAAAGCCGGTAGAGCAGACCCCCCTTTTTCAGGCACCAGGTCTATCAGAATCAGCCCAGTAAAACAGCAGGGCGAATTATTTTCATAGCCATCTTGGCCCAGCCGATTGACTGCACCTCTTTTGCCTGCCCTATTAGCCGCCAGTGCCTGCCCACGACACCGGCGGCAATGTTTTTCTCTCCCCTACAGCCAGAGATCTGGCCGGTTTTCCCTCAGACTAAACAACTCGTCACCGCCGATGATGACATGATCGAGCACTAGCACACCTAGAATCTGACCGGCTTTAATCAGTGTACTAGTAGTCTCAATGTCTTCATTACTGGGTTTCACAATACCGCTCGGGTGATTGTGCGCGCAAATAATAGCGGTAGAATTTGAAAGTAGAGCAGCTTTGAATACCTCTCTTGGGTGCACAAGACTGGCACTAACAGTACCTTTTGAAACTTCGTTGTAACCAATCACCTGAAATTTAGTATCAAGATGGAAGGCTACAAAATGCTCCTCTGAGTAGAATTTCATAGGCTCAATCAAGCGCTCAATTTCTTGCGGACCATGTATAGCATGTGGCTTCACGCCTGGCTCTTTGATTAATGCCAGCTTTAATTCCGGCACAATATATTTCAAGTGATTTTTCAAAGTGCTGCCACTCAATCTCTTTTTCTTCAATGTCTTATTGTCAGTTCTTCTGCTACTCAAGTTCTCTCTAGCCAAGCTCTTTTTAGCGCTCGCACTAGACACATTGCTGCTCACCGTCTGACTATCAATCATCTGGCTATTCACAGCCAAATCACATACCAAAATATTGTTCACAGGCACCTCCCAAGTAAGAGGGCGCGAGTGCGCCCCATGCAGCACTGCCCGCAAAGCGCAAAAAGGGGTCCTAAAGTCAATGCCTGCCGCTAGGCACCGTAGGCTTGGGCGTTGACTTTGGGCATGTGCGCTTAGGCTCTACGCCGGGCAGGGAGAAGGGAGTGCCCGATAGGCTTTCTTTGACTGCTCGCCAGAAAAACTGCGGGGCAGACTTCATCAATTACAAAATCCAGCAACGTCGAAAAAGAAGTAATACTCAAACAAAAAACGAAAAAGCAAAGAAAACAAATAAAACAAACCACAAGAAACAAAAAAAACTCGATCCTGCAACGCCTACCTGATAAGGCTTTACAGCCTCCTAATACATGGTGACAGCTTCGCTATCCCAGAGCCTACAACTACGGTTTATTACCATCTGCCCCCACATTTGATACCACAAACAGGAATAATGTTGTAATGCGGCAATAGGTAGAAGTTTCACCATCTTTCCAAGAACCAAATGGCGGATTCCGCGCGAATCGTTGCCACCCCAAACTAAGGTGCCGGACCATGCTGCCTTTGACTAAGCTCAAGCCTTAATCCTGATATATAGCCATGAAGAGGAACAGCATCTTCCTCACAAGGAGCTAGACTCAAGTAATTTGCCAGAACAAAAAGAAGTGTTTTCAATTTAGACACCGGCAAATCGCAAATACTGTCCTTAGTCAAGGAAGCAACCTTGTCTCTCCACTCTTTATCAGCAGACTCAGAAGTAACTAAGAACGACTTCTCCTTAGCTTTAATATCCTTTTTAGACCTCATGGATATTTCATAGACAATGCGCCTAGCTGCCAGGAGCCCAGGAGGCGTAATTTTTTCTAGATCAGTGGAAGGAGGCTTGCTCTCGCAAGGAGCAGCCTCCACCACAGCGTTATATTCGTCCGTACAGGATGAAAAGAAGCCATCGGCCAGGTTTTCATAATCACGGCGCCAAATATCCTTGTGCTTGTAGAGAGTCTCCCTGGAACACTCAGCCGACTGCTGTAGTTCAACAGTAGTAAATGACCGCCCAAGCTTCCTAATTCTATCAAAAGCATCCTGAATTCTCTTGCGGGCATCCCTCTTTCTATTTGCATTCTCACGCACCCAAGAAATAGGAGGCGCCACTGAGTACTTGCCAGCTTCAACTAATTTCTTGTGAGCTGGGCGCCAATTAGCTGCTCTATCAACCTGGGCGATGGCGTCAGCCCGCCCTCTATTTATGTCCTCACTCTGGCCGTTGTGACGAGCATCAAGATACTCCCTAATAGCCCACTTTCTCTCTTCTTCATAGCCGTAGCCCAATGCCGGAAGGTTCCGGCTGGGATCACCATAGAAGAAATAGTGACCCAAACAAAAAATAGCCTCCGCCCTTTGGGATGGCCCAGATAGACCATTTAGATGAAACAGTCGACCCTTGTACCAACTATCGGGATTGATACCTGGCGGCAACCGATAAAAGACAGATGACACAAAAGCACTGAACTCACTAGGCGGCACTACTTGTTCAGATCCAGCTTCAGGTCTAGGCTCAGGACGCCTAAGAGGGATGACATTGCTGCCCGGACGGCCAGCAGCCAAACTAGCTGCGGCAGCCTTACGAGCCTCTAAATCTTCAACATATGCCTTGAGCGCCCGGAAAGACTCAAATGAATTGGCATCGGCATCGAGAACATCAAGGAAAAATTCCAGCGCCTTACTAGCACTCATCTCATAGCGCTCATGCTCAACATCGAGCGTCTTCTTATCCAACCAGGCCCAACCCGACTGCAGGGGCAAACGCAAACCCATACCTAATGAAGCATCACCAGGATGTGGAAAAACCTCAAGGGTGCCCTTTGCCACCTGGAAGTCATTCAAAGTAAGCAACTTCACGAGCTGACGGCGCAACTCAACACTATTTACCGGCTCATCAAAGAATATATATAGATGCCAGCCACCACTAAAACTCGACCTGTATAAAGAGGAACGGCCAAGCCCGGCAGCAGCCAACAAAGCAAGCAACTTATCCAACTGAGCCTTGTTGTGATACTTACTGCCATTGTCAATATCAAGGACGGCGTACCGAGTAGACTTCCCAGCCCTTGTACCTATATAGAACTTGTCGTGAGCACAAGAAATAGCCTTGATGATTTCAGTATCGCTGAGCTTCCACTTCTCATTTGCCGACGACCATGAGCCACCCTTTAAGGGGCGATAAATATATCCATATCTATGGAACAGCTCAAGGAACTGCTCCAAACAAGACTCCCACCCGGAGGGGAAGAATTTATCGCGCGCAAATCTAACCCGCGCGCTCGAGTTCGAGCGCACTTGAATCTGTCCGGTAATAGTTGGTCATCCTTAATTCGGGACGTGTTGACCTAACCGGACCATTGCTCTATCCTGAAGTCACATCGCGAAATCAGCAAAAACGCGACAACAACTGAATACGAGGTCCGTTAAAAGGTCTCACAAAAAACATCGCCTCCAAGCGGTGTTTTCTGCTTTAAGAATATTTCGAGCCTTCTTCTACTTTCTAGGGAGCCAAAGCTCCAAATGTCTGATAGATATACACCGGAAGTTTCCTGCCAAGTGCCACCAGCCACTATATAAGGTGCATTGCAAACGATCAATACTTTAGATCTCAAATCCGCACCAGGATAGCGATAGGAAAAGCACGGAAATTTCCGTGCTTTTCCCAGCCAACCTAAACCAGCATGCATCCTCATCTATCAATATTTGGCCGTTCAGCAGTTCCAAATGCACCGAAATGACACCCAGGCATTTCCTCTTGAAGGAAGGAAGGACTTCCGTCAAAAGGAAGAACACCAGAGAAAACAACCATCCAGCAAAAGCCAGCAAGGAAGCAGGTTGGATTATCGACAAGCAGCCACTTTCACGCAAAGGGGCGCTGCCAGCAGAAAGGTTACTTCCGCGCAACGGCGCGACAGCAAGGAAGCAGGCACGGAAGCGATACTGCCACTTCCGTGCCCGCAAATAAGCGAGGAAAGAAGAGGCACGGAAAATTTCCGTCATTAAGAAGTCGTGTTTCCGCTCGCCAATCAGACCAAGATAGACGGAAGGATATATTGCCTAGCCGGATATTTTACGAGCCAACTAATTTTGTTTTTCGATCAAAATCTTCCGTGCACCGATTTGCCAAAGTGCCGAATTATCAGCAGCCTCGGAATTCTATACAGAAGTAGCTTCGCTTCCGTGGGCGCAGAAAGAAGCAAAGAAATCGATTTCCTTTATACAGAAAAAGCTCTATAATGCAGACGAATTAACCATTTGTGGGATTCGGCTTTTAGACTAGCAGCACCATATGTAGGGCGTATACATGAAGACGATTTCTGTAAAGCAAGTTGCAACCGCACTAGATATAACACCAAGGGCGGTTATATATAGACTCGAAAAGAATCAATTGCGTGGAACGCAATCTCCTAATGCCTTCGGCAAAAAAGAATGGCGAGTGTATCCAACCAAGGAAATAGTCGAGGGGCTTAAGCGCAATTCTGGCACTGTCGAACAGGCAAGGAAAGAAGCAATAGACACTAGCGAGTTTGATTTCTCTCCCGAAGACATTGAAATAGTCGAAGCTTCCGCTATTTACGAAGGAAGCACGGAAGCGAGTACGGAAAGAAATCCAGACGGAAGCACAGAAATACCAGAAGAGATGGTTGGCTCGTATCGAGAGCCCCCAGACTGGCAAACGATGGCTCGCGAGACTGCAAAGTCTATGGCTGAAGAATTAGTCCGCCCCCTGGGGGAGATTATCAAGCAGCAGCAGGAGCGACTAGCCGAACAACAAGAGCAGCTCATTCAACGCGACCTCTTGATCGAAGATAAGAATCGGCAACTTAAGTTACTTCCTGACTTCCAAAAGGAAGCTGAACAGCGGCGACAAGAAGCTGAGACCAAAGAACTGGAAGCCATAGCTTTGGCTAAGCAAATAGAGGCTATGAAGGAACTTGGTCGTGAGAAAGCTTTAGAGGCTGAACGCCTGGCCAAACTGGAGACAGAAACATTGCCTTCCTTAGAGCGCCAACTTGAACAAGAGCGCCTAGAAAAGGAACGGACCGTAGCAGAAGCCCTGACTCAAATTACGGCCCTCGAACTGAGCAAGCGCGAGGCCGAAGAAGCAAGAATCAAATTGGAAGAATCGCTTCTACTAGAAATCGCCCGTCTCAAAGAAGACAAGGACGAGCAATCCAAAGCTGTGCAAGACAAGTTTCTAGCCCTCACCGAAAAACTCGACAAGCTAGATAAACCCTGGTGGAAAAAGTTGATAGGCAACTAGCGAGCTAGGAGCCCTCTATGCGAATCGCTCAACTTTCGGTAGATTTCACCAGATAATGCCTTGGGGATATCAACAGCCTTTCGTGCGGTTGCTGCCGAAGCCCCTATTGGATAGTTTAACTATCACTGTAGCCGATTTATTGTATACTTAGATATAGTTATCAATGTTTTTCAACTCTCACAGTTGAGAGTTTTGTAGTGAGATTCAGGAATCCTCAAAAATAAGCTATCTGCGCCGCTGTGGCTTAGCAAGGGGGTTGACCTCACTTCATTACGATTAGTTGGCTTCTGTGAAAGATGTGACGGAGATGGTTTTCTTTATGCTCAAAGGAAAAGTCAGCATAAAGGCTCTGTTTATTTCGGGCGCGATTTTGAGCGTTTCCTTTGTAGTAATAAGTTGCTTTTGGTATCATCTCCACAATCCACCGATTCGCGGCTTCTTAGGCGTTCCTGGAAGTTACTGTCGGGCATTAGAATATGGGTCAACATACATTGATCCTAGTATTGATGCCAACTACCGCTCAGTCATAGGGAAGGATCTAGTATTAGAACTATCGTTTGCGGGTCGGACCGAGGACGCTGGCAAACTTGCAGAACTAATGATGAATCTCGAATGCGGCTATCAAGGAAGGCTTATTCGATCTGAAATAATTGCAGAACTCTTCGATCTTTATGGGTCAGCTGATCGATTATTTAAACTCAGTCCCTCTCAATTTTCAAAATTCTACAAACCCGCAAAGACTAAAGCTGATTTCATCTATCAAAAGTACATGGGGTCAAAGAAAGGCACACCATTTTCCAGAGCATTTGGAAGGTCAGGCTTTAGAGTAGATAGAATTTACGGAATTTTAGCAAAGAGTTACAAAGCTCATGGTTGCAATCAAGATTACATCGATTGTCTAAAGATGGCTATACAAGCGGTGAAAGAAGAGTTGGGAACAGACAGTAGCCAATATCACGCATATTTATTTCAGCTTGCAGAAGCATTGCATGCGCAGGGAAAGGATAGTGATGCTAAAGCGCTGCTCAATCAGAGCGTAGCTAGGCTAACAGACTACAAATATGAGGGTGACGACGTTGGTTATAAGAATGAGGAGATTGACAGAGTTTTTAGACAGGCACATTACGAGAGGTGCCATAGGCTTCTACAAGAGTTAGAAACTAAAGATAGGGTAAAGTCGTTTTTTAGGAGTGCCAGTCTATGAAATTAACCGGGACCGAGGGCATTACTGTCGAGTACCTCGATGAAACTGGTAAAGATACCGCTGCGTCAGCAGTAGAGGCTCTTGCGGCGCAAGACCCAAAAATTATTAAGATGCTTGCAAAATCTAAATACGACAAGATCAAAGTCGGTCCTCTTGGTGCGGGACTTAATGGACAGACAGAAAAATGCCCGTATCCTAGTCAACCCGATATTACTCTCTCCGATACTAACTACAATCGCGCAACTTTGCCTCATGAAATTGGCCATGCCTTGAATGATATTCTAGGTGAACAAAATAATCGGGGCCTTTATTCAGATTCTGATGCCTTTAATGCTGCTCTAGCGGCGGATAACGCCGCTGGGGATTTAAGCAATTATGCAGGAGAGGGCAATGGAGATACCGGCAAACGGGATGGCTTTGTGTCTGACCTGTATATGGCTATCTCAGAAAAGGCCCGGGGTGGGGATCACGGTGATACAAAAAGTAACTACTCGCAAAAGACGGCTGACGAAATTATTGCTGCCTATCCCAACTCTATCGCTGCTCTAAAAAACCAGATACAAATGGCCAAGGACCACATGGATCAGAGTGGTGGAAAATGGCCATCACCAGACAACCGGAGCTGCTTAGAAATACAGTATAACTTCTATACTACTTACACTTTTGGTCCAACTGGTATTCACGAAGCGTCGGCAGTAAATGGCACTGATCCCCTGATTTTAGACTTAGGTGGCGATGGATTTCAAACTACTACGGTTGAAAACGGTTTTCGCATAGATACAAATAATACCGGCTTTGCAAGTAGGATCGCTTGGGTGACTGGTAACGAAGGTGTTTTAGCGATTGATCTAAACAATAACGACTATCTCGATAACGGAAGTGAGCTGATTGGTTGGCAGCCTGAAACAAATCAAATCCTTGATAGTTTCGATGCGTTGCGGGCGTATGATTCAAACAATGATGGGATTATTAGTGCCGCAGATACATCGTTCTCGCAATTGATAGTGCAAAAGGCAGATGGGCTCGTGGTTCATCTTTCGGATCTCGGAATTAGTTCTATCAATTTATCGAAGCAGGGTACGAACGTTACAGACTCTTCCGGTAACACACAAACGTCAGTGAGTTCTTTTACTAGGTCGGATGGAACGACTGGAGCAATCGCAAGCTATATTCTTCAGCAAGATACTTGGGATACACTCCAGCTTAATCCAGTGCCGATTTCATCGACCATTGAAGCACTACCAGATGCTGTAGGTAGTGGATTTGTTAGTAATCTTAGCCAGGCAATGCAAGCGGATGCATCAGGTGAACTGGTCAACCTAGTGCAGTCATTTTTGAGTGAGACCAACTTGGAAGCGCAAGACCAATTACTTACGCAGATACTGATTAAGTGGACCGGTTCAGAGAATGAGCCAAACCTGCATATGGATGGTAAAATTTATGGAGTTATCAAGAAATTCGCTGGTGTAAGCGAATTGACATTTACCGTAGACGGTAGTCAGAGTAATACTCCAGGCTTTGAGCATCAGCTAATTTTGCAGCCAATCTATGGCGGCATTAAAGAATCAGTATACGGTCAACTCATGTTCAATAGGGGCGCTTTAAGCGAGATAGGTTCCATTGTTCAAGCTGATTCATTTTATAACCAAACAACTGACCAACGTAATTATAATCTCAATCGAGTAAGTGATTACTTGGTAGATTTAGCGATTGTTGATCAAGCTTCGGCCTCACTAAAAACCGCAGAGTTTTTAAGAAGCATGCGGGGTCTAGACCTTCTTAGCAGATCGAATTTTGATGAATTCTACAATTCTATTTCGACAAGGAATCTGACACTCAAAGGAATCATTGACGCTTTCGGAGTAAATCCGATCTATCATCTCGATGGCATAACCATCGACAGAAGCGGTGTCACTATCGCCGAGACTGTAACTACTTTTGGCAACAATAATTTTGTGATACTAGGCTCTGGAGCTGTCACGTATCAGGGCTTCGGAAGCGACACATGGCTAACAACTCAAACGGGCTCATATGATATCGCAGTTGGTGGCGGGACTAATAGAATCTATCTCGGCTCTGGTGGTGCGACCATCTCGGCTACCGGTGCCGATGTGACCTATATTAGAGGAAACGTCGGAAGCGACCATTTAAACTTCGGTCAAGGCACAGGAGTAATGAGCTTCAGGGCAGGCAATGTCGATCTATTACCTCACCCAGATAGCGTTAGCTTTGGTACAGGGCTTGATTTTAGTTCTGTCTCCTTGTCAGCACAGGGCTCAGATTTGGTCGTGCAATTTGGGCAATCGGCTACAGACAAATTGGTTTTGCAAGGAGAGCTAGCTAAGACTTTCGCCAAACAGATCAGTAGCTTTTCTTTTACTGACGGTACAACTCTCAGCGCTGAACAATTCGGTGAGGCTGGGCTGACTTTTGAAGCAACTGGCTCAAGTACTTCATATGATCACAGTGGTTCATATGTCAGAGAAACAATCAATCTTTCTGGCTCTAATAGCACGCTCAGAATAGGCATCGTAGAAAATACTGTTAATGTCAGTGGAAGCAGTGACTTCATATATGGTGGCAACAGCAACAACACATATAATATCACTGGCTCTGGCAATACTATCCTTGCTGGTTCCGGAGACAATACAGTCAATTCTGCTGGATTTAACAATCAAATTTTCTTAGGCAGCGCTGTTGCCGGAGTAAGCGGGATAGGCGACAACACAGTCTTAGATACAGGCGTAGGCAACCAATTCTGGCTTAACCCAGGAAGCACACAAACAGGCAGTGCCAACATAACAGTCGGTACAAACGCTGGTATCAACCTTGGAACAGGACATGTCGATGTTAACGTGGGCCTTGGAACTGGCACTACTGTAATTCGCAGAACTGGTCCAGCATACACACCGGGAGACTCAGATACTGTCAACTTTGGAGCTGGAATTACTCAGTCCAGTCTTTACTTCTGGTCTCCACCAGTGGCATCTGGCGCTGTTACACAGTACGACCTCAACATTGATATAGCATCAGGTGAAAAGGTTGTTCTTAATGCTGGACTCGCTGGCGGAGCACAAAGAGTCGAAACGTTTACTTTCGCTGATGGCTCAATCCTTACATTAGACCAAGTTCTATCTCAAGGTGTTCATGTAATTGCCTTCACAGATCCGTTCTTTGGTGGTCCTTTCATTGATCGTAGATTCGCTACCTGGAAAGAAATCGTCACTGTCATTGGAGACAATGGCCAGTTGTACGAAGGCTCTGGCAATGACGCTATTGAAGATAGAGGCAATAACAATTACATCAATGCCGGTGCTGGTGATAACACAATCATTGTTGGCAACAACAGCACGATAGTTTCTAATTTCGGAACTAACACAATAACAATCAAAGCTGGCTCTGGCACTACCATTATTCAAGAAAACGGTGCACTCGGCGGAGCTTTCAACAACGGCAATGACTCTCTAATTTTCGGCGCTGGTATTACAGAAGACAATATTCTCGCTTCATTCACAAGCGAAACTACTCTTCAGATTGACCTCAGCACAGGCGAACAGGTCATCATTGAAGGCGAAAGTCTTAATGCAGAGGGTCTGCGACAAGTAAGCACATTCACATTCGCTGGTGGCCAATCATTTACAGTCCAACAGCTTCTCGACATATCAGTATTGGCAATCAACAATTCACTCGACAATGTCACCATTGACAGGTCTACTTCCACAGTCAACGAAAGAATCAATAACAGCGGCCACTTCGACACTATTCTTTTTGGCGCTGGCACGACAACTCTAAATGATACTGGCAGTGACAACCTTGTCTATGTTGGCACCGGCAAAGCGAACATCAATGCATCATCAAATAGCAGCATCTTCGGAGGCGCTGGCGATGCCACGATAACTGTTGCTTCAGGCGTTTCTGGCTTGCAAATCTTCGAGCAAACAGCTGGTAGTGGTGCAAATGGATATGACTCAGTCGTTCTTTCTGGCGCTGTTTCAGTCGATGAATTTACTTTGTCGTCAATCGGCAAAGACCTGACCCTAACCGATAGCCTCGGCGCATCAGTCTTGACTCTAAGAGATGGGCTAGATGCTTCTGCTGTCGCTAAGTCTGTTGGTGATTTTGTATTCTCAGATGGCTCGCATGTTGCCTTCAACGATCTGATTCAGCGAGGAGTCAATGTTTCTGACAGCTCGTCAGATGCAACTGTTGATCGCAGCTTCTCTGCCGCGAAAGAAACCATCACTCACACTGGCAGCAATGGCACGTTCTTGCTCGGCAGTGGCGACGTGACACTAACAGTCGGTACGAATGATATTATTCACTCTGGCAGTGGCTCTAGTTCGTTCAATATTGATGAAGGCAGCGGTTCTACAACTATTATCGAAGACGCGCTGAGCGTAAATAACGGCGCCGGTGACCTTATCCAACTATTGAATCTTGCAGACGCAAACCAAGTCACAGTCAGAGCCAGCGGTTCTGATTTCACTCTAGGGTTTGCACCTGGCGATACAGTTACTTTGGTCAATCAGCTAGATGGGGCTGGCCTTAAGAACATCGGTGCCTTCATCAATTCAGATGGCTCTATTCTTGTTGATAGCGCTGAAATACAGCAAATTGCTGATGCTTCGCGCTCAACAGCTGGCGATGATGTTCTCAGTGGTAGTCGATTTGGCGACCAGATAAATGGTGGTGATGGTAATGATACCGTAGCTGCCGGTCTCGGCAACGACGACCTCTCAGGCGGCTTAGGTGACGATATCCTCAGCGGCGACGCTGGCAATGACTTCCTATATGGCGATGATGGCGACGACACCCTCAACGGTGGAAGCGGTGAAGACATTCTCAATGGATATGTCGGAGCAGACACGCTAAACGGCAATGATGGCAATGACGTTCTTGTCGGTGGACTCGGCAATGACATTGCCTCTGGCGGCATCGGCGACGACACTTATGTCTTCAACCTGGGCGATGGCGTTGACACAATCGACGATGGAGCTGGGGTCCTTGGCGGTGGCAACGATGCAATCGAATTAGGCGCACTAAGGTCTAATGTTCTCTTCGCTGCGGAAGGCGAAGACCTGCGCATCAGCTTCACTCAATCGGCAGAGAGTGTTCTTGTTCAAGGCTTCTTGAGTGCTGATAGCAGCAGACATATCGAACTCGTTAAGTTCTCTGATGGCTCCAATATCAGCTATGCCGACATCGTCACTCTAGTTTCAACACCACCTGGTCAAGACATCTACGGCACAAGTGGCAATGACACCCTAGCTGGTACAATTGGTGCTGACAGAATCTTTGGCCAGAACGGCCTCGACACAATCAGTGCTGGCGGTGGCGACGATCTTGCCTACGGCGGCAATGGCAACGACGCGCTGAACGGCCAAGATGGCAATGACACTTTATTTGGTGAAGCCGGAGTTGATACCCTACACGGCGGCATTGGCATGGATGCCCTCGATGGTGGTGCTGGCAATGACTTCCTCTACGGCGATGAAGGAGACGACAATCTCCTTGGTGGCACCGGAATAGACGACCTAAATGGTGGTGACGGCAACGATTCGCTAGACGGTGGCTCTGGCAATGACTTCCTCTATGGCAACAGTGGCAACGACGTTCTTGCCGGTGGTGCTGGTATTGACTATCTTGAAGGCGGCGTTGGTACAGATTCGCTCGATGGTGGAACTGGCAACGACATCCTCTACGGCATGGATGACAACGACACTCTGGCCGGAGGTGGCGGTAACGACACACTCGATGGCGGTGATGGAGATGACAATCTAGACGGCGGTTCTGGCGCAGACTTCCTCTATGGAATGGCTGGCAATGACGTTCTTTCTGGTGGAACTGGCATCGACACAATTGACGGCGGCATCGGCGACGACACAATCTCTGGTGGCACTGGCAATGACGTTCTGCTCGGCGGTGATGGAATCGACCATATAGATGGCGGAGTAGGCAGCGATGACATCCACGGCGGCGCTGGTGACGATATTCTGATCGGTGCCGGTGGCAATGACACAATTGCTGGTGATGATGGCAATGACAGCATCTACGGAGACACCGGCAACGACATCCTAACCGGTGGCACTGGCAACGATTATTTAGAAGGGAAAAACGGAGTTGATACTCTTTCTGGTAGCACTGGCGACGACAACCTAGTTGGCGGCTATGGCAACGACACCTATCTCTTCTCCCAAGGGGACGGTGTTGACACAGTCAGTGACCAAGGAAGAGTCTCTGACCACATG
>Ga0075154_10000367_pt1 | contig 38861 bp, 35 predicted proteins | sample JI71714BDNA_FD_70965 | JGI IMG/M metagenome (GOLD analysis project Ga0075154, IMG submission 70965) | Wastewater effluent complex algal communities from Wisconsin, to seasonally profile nutrient transformation and Carbon sequestration -... | ecosystem: Engineered > WWTP > Effluent > Algae... | reverse complement strand
GCGCTACTTCCGGGTAGTCGATACCAAGAGGTCATCTCCTCTCTTCCCTGTATGTTGGAAGCGGTTGCTCAGTTCCCCATGTATCAACCTGTAGTCGCTGGCGTTTCCAATTTGCCAGAAACGCTGTATAATACGCTTTTGCAAAAGTATCCCCAAGTTCAGATTTGGATGGATACATCGTATGATGTTTTATCCGTAGCCCAAGCAGCCATCGTTACTTCAGGTACGGCTACACTGGAAACGGCGTGGTTTCAGGTGCCCCAAGTTGTCGTTTACCGGACAAGTACGCTAAGTTACCAAATCGCCAAATGGCTAATAAAAGTACCCTATATTTCGTTGGTTAACTTAGTGATGGGACAAGGAATTGTCACGGAACTAATTCAAACCGATCTGACAACCCAACGCCTTGTAGATGAATTAAGCTTAATTCTCCCAGGCGGTCAAAATCGAGAGAAGCAATTGGAAGATCTTCGGGTCTTGCGTGACTTGATCGGCCAACCGGGTGCCTCTTATCGAACGGGGGAACGTATCGTACAAATTGTAAACAACGTCAATACACCTATATGAAGTTTTTTGCTTTTTTTTTGTCAATAAGTATAGTTTTTTCGCTTTTTTCTTGTCAATTGGAAGAGCCTGAAGGGGATGTTGTCACCCTATTGGCCGGCGAAAATCTTGTCGCTTGGCGGGTTGCAGCGGGTAAAGTTAAAATAGAAGGAGCTGAGATCGATGTTGTCGGAGCCCAAAATCCTTGTGTGTTGGATAATCAAGTGATCTTGTACGCAGATGGCCGTTTTGAGTTGTCCGAAGGCCAATCCACTTGCCAAGCGGGGGATCCAGCACTGATTTATTCCGGACGGTGGTCCTATAACCCCGAATCCCGGGCAATGACTATCGATCGATTTACATTTTTATCCATCGTGATTGAACAACCGACCTTCACGATCCAACAAATCAACGAGGATTCCTTTACAGGCACCACGCAGGTAACTTTTCAAGGTGAAACGGTACAGGCCGAAATTTCTTTTTCCCGCGTAAAATAATTCCGACACTTGGAGAACATTCAATCGAAAATCTTTGTTGTCCAAACGAGTATTACTTTAAATAATAGATCATGAGCAAGGATTTAGAACTGTTAGAAGAGCTAACTTCTTCTGATTATAAATATGGTTTTTACACCGATATCGAAGCTGATGAGGCCCCTCCAGGCTTAAGTGAAGATATCGTCCGGTTCATTTCAGCTAAAAAGAATGAACCCGAATGGATGTTGCATTGGCGGTTGGAGGCTTTTCGAGTTTGGCAAAAAATGACCGAACCAACGTGGCCCAATGTGCATTATCAACCTGTTGATTTTCAGTCAATTAAGTACTATTCTGCGCCAAAGCAGAAAAAGACTGTAGAAAGTCTTGACGATATTGATCCTGAACTTCGCCGTACGTTCGAACGTCTCGGGATTTCATTGAAAGAACAAGAGATGTTAGCCGGTGTGGCCGTGGATGCTGTTATTGATTCGGTTTCTGTCGCTACAACGTTTCGGAGTAAGTTGGGTGAATTAGGCATCATTTTCTGCTCCATGTCTGAAGCCATTCAGGACCACCCTGAGCTTGTTCGGAAGTACATAGGCTCGGTTGTTCCAGTGAAAGATAATTTTTATTCAGCGCTAAATTCGGCGGTGTTTTCGGACGGATCGTTCTGCTATATCCCCAAAGGCGTCCGCTGTCCTATGGAACTGTCCACCTATTTCCGAATCAACGCGGCAGGTACAGGTCAGTTTGAGCGTACATTGATTGTGGCAGATGAGGGCTCCTATGTTTCTTATTTGGAAGGATGTACAGCTCCACAACGAGATGAAAATCAGTTGCATGCAGCTGTTGTGGAAATCTTCGCCCATGAAAAAGCAGAAGTTAAATATTCCACCGTGCAAAATTGGTACCCAGGCGACAAAGAAGGAAAAGGTGGAGTCTATAATTTTGTAACAAAACGAGGTCTTTGCTTTGGGGACCGTTCGAAAATTTCATGGACCCAAGTTGAAACAGGCTCAGCAATCACCTGGAAATACCCCTCTGTTATCTTAAAAGGAGACCACTCCATCGGAGAATTTTACTCAGTTGCAGTAACGAATAATTACCAGCAAGCCGATACCGGTACCAAAATGATTCACTTGGGCAAGAACACCAAAAGTCGGATTGTTTCAAAAGGTATATCGGCTGGAAAAAGTCAGAATTCATACCGGGGTCTCGTTGAAATCGCGAAGCGTGCAGACAATGCCCGTAACTTCTCTCAATGTGATTCAATGCTGTTGGGTGACCGTTGCGGTGCACACACATTCCCTTATATTGAAGTAAATAATGCCTCTGCATCGGTAGAACACGAAGCCACAACATCAAAAATTGGCGAGGATCAATTATTTTATTGCAATCAACGCGGAATCCCGACGGAAGAAGCTGTTGCTTTGATCGTCAATGGATATGCGAAAGAAGTGCTCAATCAACTGCCCATGGAATTTGCAGTTGAAGCACAAAAGCTCCTCGAAATTTCCCTTGAAGGTAGTGTTGGATAACACCGTCTTGTTGCCTTTAATTTTTCCCGCCTTGTATCCTCAAGGCGGGATTTTTTTTAACGAATAAGCTGACTTAATTGCCAACAACTATCCAAAAAAACTATCTTAGCGCGTACATTTCGCTCAATATGTACATAAGCTTCATTCAAACACAAGACAACAGACTCCAACTGATCTGTTTGAATGGCTTGAGCGAATTTAGTCAAAAAAGTTAACCGCTCTCCCGTAAGTCGCGTCAGCGAAGCATCCGCATACGTGCCTAATAACAACTCTCTGAACATAGCCAAAGCATAATCAAGCATTTGCTTTTGTTCCTCTTTTGTCATTTGATCAAACTCGTCGGCCAAGACCACCCACTTGTCAACCAAAAAGCCATAACAGTACCGCATCCATTGACTGAAAAACGCATGTTGACTCGGGCCTTCTTGGTGAATGGAATGAAGCGCAACGTGTAAATCTCCATGTGCTTGGAAAGCTAATTCCTCCGCGCGAAGAACAGGTACAAACGCTTTTTCGACTAAATAGTGTTGAATATCCTGATCCTGAAAGGGACCCACCTGAATGCGTTGGGTACGTGAAAGAATGGTGGGTAGGATTTTTTCGGGTTCAAAACTAACTAAAAAAAAGAGGGTTTCGTCAGGAGGCTCTTCCAGAAGTTTCAAAAGTGCATTCGCCGTCGCGGTATGCAAGGATTCTGCCGACCAAATCAATACCATCTTGTACCGACCTTCATAGGGTTTTAACGAAAGCTTGGAAAGCAATTGGCGGGCCTCTTCAACCGGAATATTACCCTGTTTGAACTCCGCCTCATGTAGCCAGTCCGGTAATCCCGCAAATGGTTTTTGATCCGTGAAAGTTCGCCAAATAGGTAAAAATTGATCCGAGGAAACTTTTTTTCCCCCAGCTGTCGGAAAGAGGACTGTGAGGTCTGGATGCGACCATTTACTTACTTTTTGACAAGATGCGCATACTCCACAAGAATCGTTTTCGGTAGGTTGTTCACAATATAGGAACTGAATATACGCCCATGCTAGAGGAAATACGGCACTTCCCGCACTACCTGCAAAGAGTTGGGCATGCGCTACGTGGTTCTGTCGGACGGCTTGAGTGAGCGTATGTTTTAATACGTCATGACCCGGGATAGCGGCAAACTGCATAAGTGCATTATTCTGGATTTTCGTTCAAATGAGTCAAAATAGCCATTTCACCCGCGGTAAGCTGTTTTTCTCGCCGGGCCATGGTCGCTTGAATCACCTCAATGGCTTTCGAGAACCGATAGGGGACATACCCTTCCATTTGGCCACCCCAAGTAAATGAAGGTATATGCTTGGCTTGAAAGCCCGAACCAAAAACATTGGCACTTACCCCAACCACTGTCCCTGTATTAAATAAAGTCATAATACCCGCTTTGGTGTAATCACCCATAAAGGTCCCACAAAAGAGCTCGCCGGTAGTTTCGAGTTGTTGGGTTTGGTAGTTGTATAATTTCACCTCTTGGTAATCATTCTTAAGATTGGAATTGGTGGTATTAGCCCCTAAATTACACCAAGCCCCCACATAGGAATTGCCCAAGAAGCCGTCATGCGCTTTATTGGAATAACTATGGAATATAGAGTTGCCTACTTCCCCACCAACACGACATACCGGTCCTAAGGTGGTATTAGGTCGAATTTTACTTCCCCATGCCACCATCGCCTCGTTGTGGATACAGGCAGGCCCGATCACCAGACTCCCCTCCTGAATTACTGCATTTTTCCCAATATAAATGGGTCCATTTTCAGCATTCAAAATAGCACATCGAACGGATGCCCCCGGCTCAATGAAAATACGGTCAGCGCCATATACTACGGTGTGTGGGTCGTGTAGGGGTGTGGATGACCGACCTCGGCTGATTTGGTCAAAATCACGTGCGATTTCTATCCCATTCAAAAGAAATGTTTGAGGTAACGTGGTAAGCCAGCTCGCCTGGGTTTCGATGGGATGAATGGCCTTTAGGTTTGGCTCTTGGCCAAAGGGAATGACCTCCTCTGTCGTAAACGCGATGAGTTCACCGCGCAATGTCAAACCTTCACCAGGTAGTAGTGCTTCTAATGGTTTACGCAAATCCTCATGCGGGCATAGACCACCAGCTAAATAAAGCGTTGGAGAAGAAATCGGGAGTGAAGGAAAAGCCTGAGCTAAATAAGGGACTGTGCTAAAGCCGATTTCCACATCAGGCCAAAAATAGGACCATTTCTCTTGTATCGTATGAATACCAACTCGAATATCCGCTAGGGGTCGAGTGAAAGTCAATGGCTTCAGTTTTGCGTGAGATTCAGGGGAATCAAATAAAATAATGCGCTTCATTTCCTTGAGTTGTTCCACACAAAGGTACAATAAAAAGGCGCGATTAGACGAGTCTAACCGCGCTGATTAATCAAGGCTTTGTTCGTTCGATGGCGAGTTTAACCGCCTCATACGCATTCACCACCCCGCCTGTTTGCGATAAATCGGAAAAAGGAATCAAGACATTGGATCCGGGACGACTGACTTTCAATTCTGGAAAACGTGTAGCAGATGTCAATATAATGTCTTTTATTTCTCCGGCTTTTAACATCGGAAAATAGGATTTCAAGAGCGCAGCCACGCCCGTTACGGCTGGTGCGGCCATGCTGGTCCCATTTTCTTCCTTATAGGTTGAGTTGGGATAGGTAGAATAAATAGCTACCCCAGGGGCAAATACATCGACGGTTTGCTTCCCGAAGTTAGAGAACTCTGCAACCATTTCACTTCCCTCCAAATGATTTTGCGCCCCCACCGAAATCCAATTGGCCACGGTTTTACCTCCTAAAAGCAGATCTGTTGGATAGTGGGTGTCGGTATCTGTATTGGCGTTATCATTTCCAGCGGCAGCCACCAATAATACACCTTTGGATTGCGCATACAAAACGGCATCATCCACCCATTTTTTTTGAGGCGAATATTTCTTCCCAAAACTCATGTTGATGATCTGCGCGCCATTATCGACAGCATATCGGATCGCATTGGCTACGTCTTTGTCGCGCTCATCTCCGTCTGGAACACATCGCAACACCATGAGCGAAACCTGATTCGCTACACCGTCTACGCCAATTCCATTCCCTCGAACTGCCCCAATAATTCCGGCTACATGGGTTCCGTGACTGGCATCAGGACCCACCACCTCGTTGTTTCCATATTGGCCATACTCCAATTTAGTAGGGTTGTCCCCAACGATTTTTCGAATCGTGTGATTTGGATTATAAGCGTATTTTGTTTGGCTTTCAAAATGTTTGATGGCTTCTTCAAATTCGCGTTGCGTTATACCTTTGCCAGCCATTTGAAGGAAATATTGTTTGGCTTGACGTTGTGTTCGATCCAGCTTTGAATCATCCAACGCGCGGACTGAGGCTTCGGTGGGTGGACTAGGAACAAGATCTGTCAATTGACTTACCGCCAAACGATACGAATTGTACAAATCTTGATACATCTTGAGGTATTCAGCCGATTCGGCCTTTTTTGCTTCAATTTCGGCGCCCCAAGTTTTCCATGCCTCATACGTGGCTTTTTGTTTCCGGATGGTTTTTTTGGAAGGATTGGACCCAAAAACCGGCAAAAGCTCTGCATACATGCGGGTTATTTCCAATTGTTCTTCTCGAATATCCCGACCATCGGCGGCTCCTAGGAAATCCCAACCATGTACATCATCAATGAAGCCATTTTTATCGTCATCCTTTCCATTGCCCGGTATCTCGCCTGAATTTACCCAAATTTTTCCTTGAAGATCTTCGTGTAATATATCCACACCCGAATCGATAATGGCCACGAGCACCTTTTGGCTAGGCCGATTTTTCAATAAGGTTTGATAGGCCTTCTCCACGCTCATCCCGCGAATCCCGTCTTGCGTATAGTCCAAAGTGAACCAATTCTTTTGGGTGGTTAAATTTTGGGCTTGGGTAAAGTAGGAAGCCGCTAAAAAGCCGGCTAATAAAATGATTTTTTTCATAGTAAATAAGTTGATGGCTTTCATTTAGAACGCCGAATAGATTGAATTTAATGCCTGTTCCCAGTCTGAAATTAAATCGAGGTGATCCTCAATTCCCACAGAAATACGTAAAAGTGTTTCCGGCGACATGGAATGGATACCCTCCACACTTTTTCGATGCTCGACTAGACTTTCAACTCCACCTAAACTGGTGGCATGGGTAAAAAGTTGTAATTTTTGGGCAACATGTAACGTGGCTTTCAGGTCTCCTTTGATTAATACGGATACCATGCCGCCATCCCCTCTAATTTTTTGTTTTTGCGCAATCTCATACCCAGGATGGCTAGGTAATCCAGGGTAATACACAGCTTCAATGGCGGGATGTTGAACCAAATAGGAGGCCAAGGCCTGGGCATTGAAGCAATGTGCCTGCATACGAAGTGGGAAAGTACTCAGGCTTCGTTGCAACAGCCAACAGTCAAACGGAGACGGGACCCCACCACCTAACGTTTGGATCTGCCGAAGAGTTTGCCACCACGCTGTATCAGTTGAATCGCCTGCAACCAATACGCCACCCAAAATATCGGAATGCCCTCCTAAGTATTTGGTCGTTGAATGCATGACCAAATCCGCACCCAACGTCAAGGGTTGGCAGCAGTAGGGAGTCGACCACGTATTATCACATACAACCCGAAGGCCTTTTTTTCGCGCAACGGCAACAATCTCCTGAATGGGTGTAATCCGCAATTGTGGATTTGATGGGGTTTCAATCCAAATCAATCGTGTATTCGATTGAATCGCGGCCTCCGTGGCTGTAGGGTTTGTCATATCCACCCGGGAATAAGTTAAACCCCAAGAACCAAACACGTCATCGATTAAAAGTTTGGTGTTGTAGTACATGTCATCAGGTAGTAGTACATGGGTTCCGGTTCCTAAGGACTGAAAAACAGCATAGGCCGCTGCTTGACCAGAACTAAAGGCAAGGGCATCAATTCCTCCCTCGAGCCAGGCAAGCTTTGCTTCCACACTCCGCCGATTGGGATTGGAAGCGCGGGTGTAGATATCACGTCCAGACACAAGCTGACCCTCCGAATCCCGTGCAAACGTAGTGGAGGTGATCAGGGGTTGAACAACCGCACCCGTGGTCGGGTCAATGGTTTGACCAACATGGACCGCCCCTGTGGCGATGTTCATTTTAGAAGGTTCGAGCATGAAAATGACTACCGACGTTTGGTAAAAAAACGAAGGTAGGGAAAAAAGATTATTTCAGCGTCACTTGTAATGGGGTTTTGGCTTTTTCAATTCGAATCGATGCAGTAGGTACCCCCAACTGAAATAGTCGTTCCCGTAAGGCATAGGCCTGATCCTCCGTTAAACGATTCGCTAAATTACCTTCAATGACCAATACTCCGGATTTGTTTTCAAGCCACTTGGTCGCTAAATTTTTGACTACTTGATCATCTTTAATTTCCGCACTTCCCGATTGGAAGGTAGTCTTTAACGCCGCTGACAAACTAGATGCTACTTCTTTTGGCACGCTGGTTGCTGTTTTTTCAACGCGTGGTTGCGAAGGAACAGGTGTCGGAGAGGGCGCTGAATCTTTTGGTTTAGCGACAACCTCGGGTTGTGTTTCGGGGACTGGGGCTTGAGTAGGTTCTGGGGCGGGTGTACTGGGCATAGTGCTGTCTGCCCGTTGGTTAAGTCGCTCCTCAATTTGAGCTAAATTAGCATCGTCGGTCAATACCGAAAGCGAATCTCCTAGTGGATGAGCCACTTCCAAGTCCTGACTTTGTAACGTCCGAATGTACCACCAAGAGGCAGCTACCAATAACCCCATCAACAGCCATGGAAGCCAGATTAAGAAATTGAAACTGGATTTCTTTTTGCTATTTTTTTTTGACGACGAAGGAAGCTTCGGTTCTCCAGACGGAGAGGAGGTGGATGCCTTAGTGGTCAAATGAGGTGTTAAATACGGTGAAAGTTCAGTTTGGATATCAGCTTGTTGTTCCTCCAAATAGGATTGTAGCTCTTGGGTTGTCCACCGTTCTTTCCGAATTTGAGCTCCTAATGTACCTAAAACCAAAGGTGGAGTTAAGCCTAAAAGTGACTGAACGACAGGTTTACGAATACCAAGAACCATGGTAAGCTTTTCGGTCAAGATCTCCGCATCGCCTTCATAAAAATGATTGAATATCTTAGTTCCAATATCAATCAACAACGAACTACGTTGCTCATCAGCCAGTAAATTAGGTAAATTGGAGAGTAATTCACCGGTATGACCTCCCTCATCGACAACCTGTTGGATACTTTCCACACGCGTAGAGGACAACGGCGGTTGGACTAATACGCCTATAAATAACCTAGTTATCTGATTTAGCCCTTTTTCTAACTCTGCGGGTGTCGCTTGTGTCGCTTGCGCCATCGCTTGCTTTGCATCCGCATCAAGTTTTTGAGAAAGAAGGTTAATGAGTTGCATAAACTGTTCCTGTATTTTGGTAGTGAGGGGCAAAAACTATGCCTAATTACTTGGATATGAAGGTCTCTCCCCGGTTAATTTTAATAATGAATTCATTTAGTAAGGCTATATAGCCTTCAAGTCCCTCTTGGAGCTCACTCAATAGGATAAATTCATCCGCTGTGTGTGAACGACCTGAATAACCCGGACCTACCTTTACCGTAGGAAAAGGCATCAAAGCCTGATCAGATAATGTTGGGGAGCCAAAGTGCGTACGGCCTAACCCGATTCCGGCTTGAACAAGTGGATGATGAATGGGAATGGAGGAGGAACGTAACCTGACGGATCTCGGTTGGACCTGGCAATTGACATGCGATTGAATGATCTCAAGTGTCTCCTCCAAGGTGTAGGCATCTGTTACCCGAACATCTACCGTAAAATGGCAAGCATCAGGTACTACGTTGTGTTGAGTTCCCGCCTGTATTTGTGTGACCTGCATTTGCATGGTTCCCAAGGAAGAAGACGTTTTAGGGAATTCAAATTGGTGAAACCACTGAAGTATGGGCAATGCCTGGTTTATCGCATTAATGCCTTCTCGACGAGCAGCATGACCCGATTTTCCTTGAACGATGCAATCTAAAACCAATAATCCTTTTTCAGCAATGGCCAAATTCATTTGGGTAGGTTCACCCACAATACCCGCAGCAATAGGCGGTAATTTTGGCAAGATGGATTCAATACCCTGGTTCCCCGAAATCTCCTCCTCGGCTGTCCCACTCCAAATTAAGTTAAAGGGTAAGTTGGGTTGCGCATAGAAATGAATAAATGTCGCCAGAAGGCAAAGCAAACTCCCGCCGGCATCGGTACTGCCTAGTCCAAATAAGGCACCGTCCAATACCTCGGCCTGCCAAGGGTCGCGCTTATAGCCTGCATTAGGCTTGACCGTATCGTGGTGCGAATTGAGCAGGAGCGTGGGTTTGGAGGTGTCAAACCCGGCATTTTGTGCCCAGATATTGTTGCCATGACGCTCATAAGGTATTTTTTCCTCCAGTAAAAGGGAGGCTAGGAAGTTAGCTGTTTTGTCCTCATCTCGACTAATGGATGGGATTTCGATCAATTGACTTAGTTGTTTTATAACCCACTCTAGGCTTTTCATACCGGTTGAATTAAGGTTCCTACGGGTTCCTGGGCTGTCCAAAACCGATGAATATCTTGAGCTGATCCAATCCAAACACTGCCTACGCCCGCCTGAATTGCAGCAAATGCATTATCCATTTTAGGGATCATGCCTGCAAATATTAGATTGTCCTGGCGAAGTTTTTGATAATAAAGGGGATCGATTTTTGGGATGACCGACCGGTCATCGGATGCATCCAGTAAAACGCCCGGTTTTTCGAAACAATAAAATAGTTGGGTGGGAAGACCGTATTTTGAGAGGGCAATTGCTATCGAGGATGCCATTGTATCGGCATTAGTATTCAATAGACCTCCCGAATCCTCCAAAGTCAAGGGGGCTACAATAGGAGTGTAGTCGTTGTTCAACAAAAGAGCGAAAAATTCCGCATGAACTTCGCGAACGTCGCCTACCAAACCATAATTGATAGGTTCAGGTGCCCTTCGGTTGGCACGAATGGCGGCACCGTCGGCTCCTGTGATTCCAATAGCTGCACACCCCAACGCCTGCAATTGGGCTACTACTTGCTTGTTGACAAGCCCACCATAGACCATCGTGACCACATCCAGCATTTTCTCGTCGGTCACCCGCCGACCTTCGATCATGACGGTAGGGATTTCAAGCTGCGCTGCGAGTTGTGTCGCTATCTTTCCACCTCCATGGACTAAGATTTTTTGACCCGGAATGCTTGAAAATTGGGTTAAGAATTGTTTTCTGGCCGTTAAGTCATCTAAAACTTGGCCACCTACTTTGATTACTGATATCATTACGCTTGAAAATCAAAAGTGTCTATGGTATTTTTTGAGTTTTTTGACGGAGTAAATCCCCAAGTAGTGCGCCAATTTCGTAATTCTTCCGAAGTAGCTTGTTGCCTAGCCAGTAACCCACGATGATAGCCCTCGGAGTATTGACTGATGCGAATATTCTCTCGAGCTCGAATTAACTTCTCCTCAATAGAATCAAGTTCTTGCCTCAATTGGGTTCGTTCCTCTTCTAATTTTGAATCTATAGTAAGAAGTTGAAGGGCTTCCCATTGGCATTGATGCGTAGCTTGTTCGACTGCCCATTCGACATCCTGTACGTCTAATGTTTTTAATTGCCGATGTATCCGCTTTTGGGTTGGTTTAAAGAAAATCCATCGGTGCCAATACGCATGGAGTATAGGCATGGCCAAGCCAAGGCAAATGGCTCCAGCCAAAGCAAATAAAATTCCACTTAAAACAAACGAGGCAAATGCTTTTGGTGAATCCACCAAGGACAAAGAAAGCTGACTCAGAGTTTCTACCTTTTGTTGAAGCTGACCGTCCAAGAGGGAAAGGTTAGTGGGATCTAGATTTGCCTGAATTTGTCTAATCTGCCTGTTTATTTCTTGCTTTTGTTGTTCTACCTGAAAAGCTTCATAACGAAATGCGCCTAATATGCCCAGTGTGATCAAGGCAAGTCCCGCAATTAAGCCATGAAAATTTCGGTAACGGATCCGATTCTCATGTTGTAAAAAGGGCCGTTCGATCCAATGATCGTATGCGGGTTTCAACAAGACTGAAAGCAAAGCCAAACCAACTGCAAATGCCCATGACTCAAATTCTCCTCGAATATGTAAGGCATACGCCACAATTTCATGGGAAATAATGAGATCTCCGAGTATGAAAATCCAACCTGCTACGAAATAGAGCATGCCCAAAAAAAAGCTGGAGGACGTACGCAGTTTCTCCATCTCATGAAGCGCAGTAGTCCATTCCGTTTCTGTGGCTAATCTTTCACGTTCCAGATGGTTTCTGCGTATTTTGAGAGCCTCCAAGGCTTGCACGTGCGCCAAAGTTGTTGCTTTAGCTTGGGTCTCGCGTTCTTTTGCCTCCGTAATCTGTTGCTCAATTTGGGCCAACTGTTTCTTTTTTTCTTCACTCCGCTGGTGGAGAAATCGAGCCATTTCCTCACTTGACACCCAAACTTCATACGTGTCTTTTTCCAATTGGTCTATCCCATTGGCTAATCCATGCCTTTGATCAGGCGTCATGTCCATTTTAAGGGAAGTCATATCAAATGAAGGAATTGCTCCGGTACTGGGTATCGGGGAAAGGGGCGACTCGCTTGGGGGAATCATGGTGTGGTGGTCTTCCTGCATTCCAGTAAAATTCGTGGAAGTATGATCTAAAACGGCTAATTTACTCAATTTTATTGGGTAATTTTATACGCTATTCTACAAACAAATTTTGTCTATGTCTTTATATTTTCGTCAAATAGGGCAGGGTCACCCCATTGTTTTACACCATGGAGTCTTTGGATCTTCAGATAACTTGTTGACTGTCAGTCGTTCGCTTGCCGAGAGAGGGTACTCGGTATATGCCTTGGATGCGCGTAATCATGGGCAGTCCCCGAGGTCCGATGTTTTTGATTACCCATCAATGGCGGATGATGTGGAACAATTTTTAATCGAACAAGGATTAGATGAGGTTACTTTAGTAGGTCACTCCATGGGGGGAAAGGTGGCTATGCAATATGTCAGTTCTTTTTCGCGTGCAAAACGTTTGGTGGTCGTGGATATAGCTCCGAAGTTTTATCCGGTGCATCACGATCACATCATTCAGGCACTTCAGTCGGTTCCCCTGGCGACGCTAAGTTCTCGAAAAGAAGCCGAGGAGTATTTAGCGCAATGGATTCCTAAACCTGATGAGCGACAGTTTATCTTAAAGAACTTATATCGCCGGGAAGATGGGGCGTTCGACTGGCGAATTAATGTACCTGTGCTGGCACGCGAAATTTACCAAGTCGGTGGTGATGTATTACCTAAAGGTAAATTTATGTTACCAGCACTTTTTTTAGCTGGAGGAGATTCCTCGTATATCTTGCCAGAGGATCACGCGACTATCCTTCGGCTATTCCCCAATGCGCAAATGCAAACCATCGAGGGGGCGGGTCATTGGGTTCATGCGCAACAACCAGCGGCGTTTGTGGAATCTATTGATTATTTTATCCAATCCACATGAAAGAACTTTGGTTATTCCCCGTCCTTCTCGCGGAGGAGTCGGCAACAGAGGACGTACTTCCCCAAGGTGTTACAGTACATTTTTCAGGTATTTCAACATTTATGGTGGAAAATATCCGCTCGGCTCGGCGCTTTTTGACGAGTTTAAAGCAAGGTATTGTGATTGATGATTGTACATTTTTTCTATTAGATAAAAATACCACAGAAGAAGAAGTTAGGAAGTTTTTAGCGAATCAGTCCGGACGAATTGGGGTTATGTCGGAGGCGGGTTGTCCCGGGATTGCTGACCCGGGCTCGTTGGCAGTGCGTTGGGCACACCAAATGGGCTGGAAGGTCAAACCCCTAGTTGGCCCCACATCGATCGCTTTGGGATTGATGGCTTCAGGGATGTCAGGTCAATCGTTTGTTTTTCATGGGTATTTACCCATCGAGGCTAAAGATCGTCAAGGAAAGATTCGGAGTTTGGTTCAAGCGGTTCAAAAATTGAATCAAACCCAAATTTTCATTGAAACACCTTACCGAAATCAGGCCCTCTTGGCTGCCTTGCTGCAAGAAGTTCCCCCCAATGTGAGGTTATGCATAGGGTGCAATTTGACTGCGGCTAACGAGTGGATTTGGGCCGGAACTGTGGCTGATTGGCGGAAAAAAGTGCTTCCTGAAGGAAAATGGCCTGCTATATTTTTATTAGGACAATAAAAAAGGTTGGCTTTTCTCGAGAAGAGCCAACCTTTTTTGAAACAAAAACCAATACCTTATTGAATTTCCACTAACTCCAAATCAAAGTTAAGTGCTTGACCTGCCAAGGGATGGTTTGCATCAAGTAAAACCGTGGTTTCTGTTAACTCACGGATAATAACCGGTACAGTCTGTTGTCCGTTGTGCATGTGTAGCGTTTCTCCCACGACAAGCGGAATGTCAGCCGGAATTTCGCTTCGGTTGAATGGAAATACCATGTCTGGATTTACATCACCATAAGCTTCATCAACCGGAATGTGAATGGATTTTTTTTCACCAATTTGCATGCCCAAAACGCCCTCGTCAAATCCTTTGATTACCATGCCAGATCCGGCTTGGAACTCCAAAGGGTCTCTTCCCTCGGATGAATCGAACAATGTGCCATCTGTGAGTGTACCGCGGTAATGTACCCGAACGGTATCGCCTGATTTTACCATAAAAGTTTGTTAAAAATGAATAATTCGGGACATTACTCCCTTTTCTACCGCCGATTTAATACGCGCGAGCAAAAAGTACACGACGTGAGGATGGCTTTCCTGTTAACACACAAGACCCTTCTTCCGGTTCCGAATCAAACGGAATACATCGAATCGTAGCTTTGGTGAGTTCTTTGATTTTATCTTCCGTTTCGGGCGTTCCATCCCAATGGGCGAGGATAAATTGGCCTGCATCCAAAGCTTCTTCAAAAGCCGACCAAGAGTCCACCCGTACTGTGCGTTGGGTTCTGAAATCCAAGGCTTTGTTGTAGATGGTGTTTTGAATATCCTCGAGTAAGTTTTCGATATGCGTTTCGATACCTTCTAAGGGAAGGGTTTCTTTGGTTAATAAATCGCGCCGGGCAACCTCAACCACGCCACTTTCCAAATCACGCATGCCCAAAGCTAGACGGACAGGGACGCCTTTTAGCTCATATTCAGCAAATTTCCAGCCTGGCCGGGTTTGATCGTCGTCATCAAATTTTACCGAAATACCTTTTGATTTTAGCGTTTTGATCAAGGGTTTGATACGCTCGGTCAGACGTTGTAGTTGTTCTTCTCCTTTATAAATGGGTACTATAACGACCTGAATTGGCGCAAGTTTGGGGGGTAAGACAAGTCCATGATCATCCGAATGGGCCATAATCAATGCCCCCATTAATCGTGTACTCACGCCCCATGACGTTCCCCATACATATTCAATTTGGCCCGATTTGTCTTGGAATTTGACATCGAATGCTTTAGCAAAGTTTTGGCCTAAAAAGTGGGATGTGCCAGCTTGAAGTGCTTTTCCATCTTGCATCATCGCCTCAATACACAAGGTGTCTTCAGCACCCGCAAAACGTTCGTTGGGGGATTTTGCTCCTTTAATTACGGGCATAGCCATCCATTCTTCGGCGAACTTGGCGTATACTTCCAACATTTGACGGGTTTCCTCTTCGGCTTCCGCCCGGGTAGCATGAGCTGTGTGCCCTTCTTGCCAAAGGAATTCAGCGGTCCGAAGAAAAATCCGCGTCCTCATTTCCCAACGAACCACATTGGCCCATTGGTTCAATAGAATAGGTAGATCCCGATACGACTGAACCCAATTTTTATAGGTTGACCAAATTAATGTCTCAGAAGTCGGCCGAACAATTAATTCTTCCTCTAATTTGGCCTCGGGATCAACAATGACACCCGCTCCATTCGGATCATTTTTTAACCGATAATGTGTGACAACGGCACACTCTTTAGCAAATCCCTCCACATGGGATGCCTCTTTCGACAGAAAGGATTTTGGGATAAAAAGTGGAAAGTAGGCGTTAGAATGACCTGTTTCTTTGAACATGTCATCCAAGGCACGCTGCATTTTTTCCCAGATGGAAAAACCATACGGTTTAATGACCATACATCCACGAACCGCAGAATTTTCTGCCAAGTCCGCTTTCTTCACCAATTCATTGTACCACTCCGAGTAATTCTCCTCTCGTTTGGTCAATCCCTTTCCCATATTTTTCTGTTAAAGTAGTGTTAAACTATTTGAAAATTGGACTTTTCTTATTAATTTTAGCCAATAGACAACTGCAAAGATAGGGCTTTATCTGCCGTTTTTCCAATGAACCCTGTATCTCAGTTTTTTTTTGTATTTCATACAACCTTTTTACGGATTTTTCCGTCTTATGTATAAGTAAACCTACTAAAGTGAACGTATCATGAAAAGCACAAATCTTCATATGCGCACAGCCCAATTTTTCGGTCTTTTAGGATTGATAGGTGCGGGAAGTTGTACGACGTTAGCACCCTCCTCTGGAGAGTTTGATGATTTGTACGGGACCTCTGCCAGTGTTGTGGTCATTAACAAAAATTATTACGCTTCGCCAAAAGGAGAGGTCGTAACTCAAGAACCCGCCTACCGATCTGAATATGATCGAGTTCCAGCTGAATCTCAGCAGGTTGAACCCACCGACGTATATTTTTCTGACGAATATGTAGCTTCTAACGCACTTCGCCGGCCGTTATCGGCTGATCCGGGTTATTCCATGGGATACACCGATGGATACCGCGAAGGTTGGAATGACCAGTCTTGGTCGTCTCCATTTGCTTGGAATTCACCTTTGAACCAATTCAATTACAATCCATGGGGCTGGGACATGATGGGCATGAACCGCTGGAGCCGTTTTGGAATGAATGATTTCGGATGGGGTGGATTTGGATTTTCACCTTGGAATATGGGATTTCGGTCAGGCATTCATCTCTCTATGGGTTTTGGCATGGGTTTCGATCCTTTCTGGGGTGGCTCGGCTTGGGGAATGTCGCCGTTTGGTTGGAATGCTTGGAATTCCCCCTTCGGTTGGAATTCTTGGAACTCGCCTTGGGGTTGGAATTCCATGGCCTTCTATGGCGGTGGATGGGGTAATGGTTGGGGATGGAATCAATGGAATCGTCCAGTCATTGTAACCAACATATACAACGGAGGAGATCGCTCCCGCATAGCCGATCGGAACTATGGACCACGCGGAAGCGGTCGGGGAACGGATGTGTACAACGAGGGCTATGGTAATGCCGGAAACCGCAACGCGCGAGTTGCAAGTAACAGTACGCCGTCTTCTGTTGGACGTGGCTCACTACCTGCTGGTGAGAGATCGTACGCCGCTACGCAACGCTCAGCCTCCTCTGTAGGCGGAACCCGTGCGAACGGTGCTTACACCAACGCTGGAACTACCCGTGCCGCAGCAACCAATGATTACTATAACTCATACGGATCATCGTCTCGGGCTACACGGCCCGCTGCCAATGACGCTTACAATCGAAGCTCGCGCTCAGGTGGTGATTCTTTCAATAGCACTAGAAGTAGTAGCTATGATCGTTCAAGTTCATTTGACAGATCTAGTCGAAGTGCCGCGGGTTCAAGTTATACCCGGCCAAGTGCAACGCCAAGTCGGAGTTATTCTCCTTCATCGTCTAGTTCTTCTTCCCGCATGGGTAGCGGATCGTCTATGGGAACCACACGAAGCTCCTCTGGAAGTTCCTATTCGTCCCCATCTTCGAGTTCTTCTCGAGGCTATTCACCTTCGAGCAGCTCCTCCTCCATGGGTGGAGGAAGTCGGGGTTCTGTAGGTGGCGGGGGATCTTCCTCAGGCGGAAGCCGTGGACCTAGATAATTCCGTATATTTGAGTTAAAATAGCACTGTACCTCGCTGATTCAACACATTAGCGAGGTATATTTTTACCCTTTTTCCTTTTGAAGCGATGAAACATCAACTGACAATCGCCCTTGGACTCTCCTTGTCCAGCTTTTGGGCACACGCACAACTTAATTTGAATGGTCATTTTTATGGCCAAGATGCTTTCCGATACGCACAAAATCAAACGGTGTTTTCAGCACGCTCGCTCGGTGTCGGTGGGGGCGGTTCCGCACTTGGTGGTGATGTCTCGAATGCGTTTATGAATCCAGCAGGGCTGGGTTTTTACAACCGAAATGAATTCACAGTTTCGCCTATGTTTGTCTCGCAGGAAACGTCAAGTAGCTACCTTGGGAGTACTACCGGACAGACTCAAACCCAAACGCGCATAGGGCAGGCAGCTCTGGTTTTGAGTAACCCGGGCGTCGGAACCCGAAGAAAAAGATCATCCTTTTCCATCGGTTACAATAGATTGATTGATTTTGGGAATGACTTCCGTTACCAGGGCACAAATGACCGCTCTTCTATTTTAGACTACTTTGCCCAAAAAGTAACAGAAGAAAATGTCGCCCCAGGTGTTCTTGATAGTGAATTTGATTCGGGAAGAGGAATTGCAGAGACTGCTTCGGCGATGTACTACCAAGCCTATTTAATCGACCCTCTCAACGAGAATAATGTATACGTAGCCTCAGAATTATCTGTCCCAGTACGACAAGAAGGGCGGGTTCGACAAGCGGGAGGTCTAGGGCAAACCACACTTTCGTATGGTGTGAACTTTGATGATCAACTGTACTTCGGTGCCTCTTTGGGCTTTTTGAGATTAAATTATACTAATTTTTCTAATCATCAAGAAACCTTCCCCAATGCCGAAGTATTACGGGGAATGAACTTCGGTGACGATCTCCAAGTCGCGGGCTCTGGGGTCAATCTTACTCTCGGTGTGATTTACAAAGTTGGCAAAATCGGTCAATTGGGTGTTGATGTTACCACCCCAGCCTCGATGCGTGTTCGAGAAACGTATCTAAGCCGTGTTTCTATCAATCCTGTTCCGGGGGTGTTGGAAACTCGATTCAATCAGATTGAAACAATTCCTAGTGATTTTGATTATCGACTGACTACACCATGGCGGGCTAATGTTGGCGGGATGGTATTTTTACCCCAGAAGTTAGGATTTGTTCATGCAAATATTGGGTACGTGGGTTACCAAGGATTACGGGTACAAGACCGGTCAAGCGATTCCTGGACAAATCAACAGAATCGTGCAATAGAAGATCGCTACTCCGATGTTTTGAACTTTCAAGGCGGTGCTGAGGTACGGGTTGGTTTAGGACGACTTCGCGCAGGGTATCAGTATCTGGCTAATGCAGATCAAGTAGGTTTTTCGTCTAGTCAAAAGAATCTAACCCTAGGTGCGGGAATCCGGGTGGAAAAGTTTTATGTTGACTTAGGTGCAATTTTTGGCACAACGCGCTTGGGTTACACACCTTATGAACTACAAAATACGGCTGACTTTGCTTCTGTGAATTCCGAAAGAAGTTTTCAAAGGTACCTCTTAACCTTTGGCTTCAACTTTTAATCGAGTGTTTAAATTAGATACAAAAAGGAAGGTCATTAATTTTATGGCCTTCCTTTTTTGTGTTCACTAGGTTATTTACGGGCAAACTCGGCTTCAATGATCCATAAGATCGTTTCTGCGTCGGTATCGCCCTCGATTGTAATGTCGGCTTGTCTGTAGGTGTCAATACGGCTGTTGTACGTATCTTCAAGGCGTTGGGCAACATCTACCTCCTCTACATCCAAAAGTGGACGACTTCCTCTCTTAGAGCTTTTAACTCTTTCCGCTAATTTGTGCGGTTTGACATCTAAAAATACACTTAGGCCTGTTTGCTTAATATACTCCATACCGTCATGAAAGCATGGAGTTCCACCACCAGTAGCAATGATGAGCTGGCTATCTGCTGGGATTTTCCGAAGTTGATCCGCTTCAATTTTTCGAAAAGCGTCTTCCCCATCAACTTGAAAAATCTCCGCTATCTTTTTGCCTGCTGTAGCCTCAATTTTTTGGTCCAAATCAATAAATTCATAGTGTAATAATTTGGCTAATTGCTTGCCCAACGTACTTTTGCCTGACGAAGGCATACCAAGCATGAAAATATTTTTTTTCATAGTATATTGAATACCAAGGATCGATTATAAATTTATATTTAGTGGAATTTGTCTATGACTCCATTTTTCAATGACAACACCGTCTTTTAATTGAATGATGCATGGATTTGTTCTGGCCATTGTTTTTAAAACCTTTTCATCAATTGTAAATACGGGTGATTGGATGCCCTCATGAGCTAGGGCACGAGCTGTTTTCGACGGGACCTCGGAAGATATAAACCAAACGTCAATGTCATTTATCTTCTGGGCGTTTTTAGATAACACTTTCAACTTTTCCCAAGTTCCTGTTGAAATTGATTCTGTATTTTTTAGTGCGATGAATAGTTTATTGCCTTGCAAACTAGCCTCTGTCCAATCCCCCCCCAGCGTATCGCCAAGGCTATAGTCGGTGATTTTTGGTGCAAGATCCGCTTCATTCAATGTTTCCATATTCAGGTATTGGTAGCGGGACGTGTCGGCAAGATAATCGGCGGATTCGACTGTTTTCTGGGTCGATTTATCTAAAAAAGTGTATTGGAAAACTGGTTCAACACCCGTGGGGGCCATTTGGTCGGGAATGGATTTCCCTTTGGCATAGGGTAAAAAATCAAGAGGGGGTAAATAGAGAAAGGCATAGATCCCAATCCCAAACCCGATAAGTGTAGCCAGTGTCACTAAGGTACCTGACCAATAAGATTCTTTAAATACATCCCGGTAGAAGAAAATTGGAAAAATAAAAGCTAGTGAAATGATGTCCTTCCAAAACGAATGCCATGGCTTAAGTTTTAAAAAATCACCAAAACAGCCACAGTCAGTCACTTTATTAAAGTAAGCCGAGTAAAAAGTTAGAAAAGTAAAAAACAACATCATACCCAGTACGATGATTGTCGTCCATTTCATGCGAAAGCTAGCCAGAAGAGCAAAACCTAAAATGAATTCACCTGCACAAAAAAGAAGGGACAAGCCTTGGGCCGAATTGGCGAGTGTTTGAAAAATTGGGGCCAATGCGGGTAAGTCCAGTGCAAATACCTCGAAATACTCTTGTAATTTTAAGCCTGTCCCGTATGGATCTACGACCTTCACAAAACCTGAAAAAACGAACTCAATCCCGACTAAAATACGGGCAATATGAAGCAAAATAATTCGACTATTCATGAGTTGATTTTAGTTTAATTAAGCAAAATACAGCATAATTAATGATGTCTTGGTAGCCAGAACGTACCCCTTCGGAAACGGTAGTGAGCCCTTGATTGTCCTCTATTTGCTTAATGCGCAATAACTTCATGAGAATGATATCTGTCATCGAACTTACCCGCATGTCACGCCATGCTTCACCGTAATCATGATTTTTATTGAACAAAAGGTGAATGACTTGATCAACCTCTTGGTCATACCAATGGGAAATCGTTTCTAAATCTGTTTCTTCCGTAATTTGGGTTTGATTTCCCAAAATTAGCGCCATAATGGCGTAATTAATAATACCGACAAATTCAGAGATTTCACCTTCTTGTACTTTTGAAAATCCGTTGGTTTGTAAGGTTCGAATGCGTTGTGCTTTGATGAATATTTGGTCGGTTAGGCTAGGTAACCGCAAAATGCGCCACGAAGTACCATAATCCTGGTTTTTCTTGGCGAAAAGCTCTTTACAGTCGTTTATTATGGCCCGGTATTCTGTCAGGGTCTGTTGCATGTAAATGGTGTCCAAATAAAGAAATCAAAAGTATATTTGTGTCTAGTTTACAAAAATATGAAAAAAATAGTGATGTCTAAGGGGAAGGTTTTAGATTTATCAAAGCCTAAAATCATGGCCATCGTAAATTTGACACCAGATTCTTTCTTTCAAGGCAGTCGGGTAAGCTCGATTAATGCACTAGATCGAATGAGAAAGTACCTAGAAGATGGGGCTGATATATTGGATTTAGGGGCGTATTCAACGCGACCCGGGGCGACTGAGATCAGTCCACAAGAGGAATTAGATCGCTTGGGACCTGTTTTAGAACGTGCTGTAAAAGAATGGCCAGAGGTCTGGTTCTCAGTGGATACATTTCGGGCCTCTGTGGCGAAAGAGGCTTGCAGCATGGGCGCTCGGATAATCAATGATGTGTCGGGCGGCACATTGGATCCGGATATGTTTTCCGTCGTCGCGGATGCTCAAGTGGCCTATGTTTTGATGCACATGCGGGGCGATCCGAATACCATGGTCAATAAAGCGAATTATGTTCAGGTGACAGAAGAGGTAATCGAGGAATTGAATCAACAGATCCAACGCGCTAAACAAGCCGGAATTCGGGAGTTAATCATTGATCCAGGATTTGGATTTGCCAAAACGATCGAGCAAAACTATACTTTGATAGGTGATCTGGATGCTTTTCATCTGTGGGGATTTCCAATCTTGGTAGGGGTGTCGCGCAAATCCATGATTTATAAAGCTTTGGAGATAACCCCAGAGGAGGCCTTGCCTGCAACAGCTGCATTGCATATGATCCTTTTGCAAAAAGGATCATCAATTTTACGCGTTCATGACCCAAAAGAAGCCTCTCAAGTCCTGAAAATGAGGGAATGGATACAATAGTAAAAAAATAGCCGTTAAATAGATTTCTCTATTTGTTAACAATCTCCTGATTTTTTCTCTTGAAAATTTGACCTATATTTACAATCGAGTCATTTGCATTAAATTTGATACAACATTTAATAGTTCACGCTATGAAAAAAAATTTTTTCCTTTTGGTATTGCTCTCCATTTCGTTATCTAGTATCTCGGTACTCGCTAACGGTTTCGGAACTCCCGGTGTACCGCAGGTTCAAGGATTGACGTTTCGAGACAATCTTCGAACTGTTTCATCTATTTTTACAATTTGGGAGCCAGTTCCTGGTGCAACAGAGTATATTCACGAATACTCCTTGAACGGGACGTCGGATTGGCAAGTGACTCGAATTTTAGCCTCCAATGGCGCTAATTTCACGATGAGAGGATTGATGCCTGATACAGAATACTTTGTTCGTGTCAAAGCTGTGGTGGCTCTTTCCACTCCAGTAACTACAGAGAGTATTTCAATAGCTTGTGTTGGTTGTGTAACATCCACCGAAGGACCCTACTCGGCCATAACTCCCATGCGCACGTTGGGTGTTCCACGAGTTCAAGGCCTAACATTTCGCGACAATTTGAGAACGAATACGTCCATATTTACTACTTGGCAGCCGGTTGATGGTGCAACGCAGTATATTCATGAATACTCCTTAACAGGTTTCTCAGATTGGCAAGTGACTCGCATTCAAGCTTCTAATGGTACGGATTTTACGATTCGAGGTTTAATGCCCAATACGCAAGTTTTTGTTCGGGTGAAAGCCACCGTAGGGGGTTTTGATGGACCTTACTCTGAGGTGGTCTCGATGCGCACTCGGGATATCCCCGCTCGTCCCACCAACCTTACCGGTGTATCTTCATCAGGTAAAGTGACCCTGACTTGGAGTGATAATTCCAATTCAGAAACTCGGTTTTTAGTCTTCGCTTCGTTTAACGGTGGTGCATCCTATGTTGCTCCAGTGGTTGTTCCGGCTTCTAATGGTTCAACGGCTTCCTTTGTATATGGTGGGCTTCCTGCTAATGCTGATATCCGTTTTTATGTCGTAGCTGAAAATTTGGACGGGGTATCCGATCAATCCAATAACATTCTCGTTACCACAGTGCCGAATAAAGTGCAATTTGTTTCGGCTTTTGCTACAGGTTTGAATTTTGTTGGTACATTTTGGGAGAATCCCAATGTTTCCCCCGGTGGTTTCAATTTTCAGTTCATTCAAGACGGGGGATCCGATTGGAGTACGGTATTTATCCCAGCCAACGCCGGGAATTCATTTGTACTTTCCAACCTTCAACAAGGAACTCGGTATTTGATTCGAGTTGCTGCACTTAACTCCGCGGGCTCAGGTGATTATTCTGATCCCATCGCAGTAACAACACTTCGTCGCTTGTCGCCTAACGTACCTACAGCGCTGAAAACCATGCCTGTTGATGATGCGCGCATTTCTGCTTCATGGTCACTTGGAGCCGAAGATCAAGTGTTCTTTACCAATACGCGCTCTTTTGGCGAAGTGCAAATTACACGGGATACTACCTTAGCGCCTACAGTGGTTCGGGTGGATAAAGATGCAACCACGTTTACATTTGAAGGATTAATGCCTCAGACAGCTTATTTTATCCGTGTCGGTTCCGGAAATGAAGTAGGAGCTCGCTTTACCTCTTGGGTTGTGGATACGACACTTGGTAAGCCATTGGTACCTTCGGAATTAATGGCTTCTGCTGATATTGACGCCATTGGTGATGGTATTGTTAAACTCTCATGGAAGGATAACTCAAATAATGAGGACCATTTTACAGTAACGATTCAAGGAGGAAGTGCTCCACAATCCGTTAAAGTTATACCCAACACAACCCAATTCACACACACACCGGTTGAGCAAGGGGTTAGTTACGCCTACTTCATTTCGGCAGGAAATAAATTCGGTGAATCGGCTTCAACTGATACGATTCGGGTAACCGTTCCATTTACGTCTGTTCCTAAAGCCCCTTATGGCTTAAAAGCCACGCGTTCAGGTGGAAATGTAGTTTTAACTTGGTTAGATGACTCAAACGCTGAAGAGTCTTTCAGTATTGAACGTGCACCTGCTGGAACGACTACGTTTGCGGTTGTCGGTACTGTTTCTCGGAATGTTGTCACGTTTACGAATCAGAATGTTGCGGGTAACGCTGGGTTTGTCTACCGCGTACGCGCCATCAATCCTGTAGGTTCCTCGGCATTCTCCAATACATCTACAGTGACAGGAGCCACGGGTACTGGATTTGTATCCGGTGACTGGGCAATATACCCTAATCCGACAGCGAATAGCCTTCGGGTTGACCTTTCCGAATTGAATTTGACAGGTGCTTATACGGTTCGTGTACTCGATGGAATGAATCGTGAATTACTACGTAAAGCGTTCGATGCCTCAACAGGTACGTTGCTTGATCTTTCTTCCTTACGGGAAGGTACATACACGTTAGTAGTATCCGGTGAAGGTAATCGAATGACCAAGAAAGTGGTTAAATTCTAACCTCTTTGGTTTAAATGCCTTTTACTTACGAATAAACCCCAATCAAAATATGATTGGGGTTTATTCGTATAAACCTACGTGTTAATTTGTTAAATCTTCCGTTGAAATGCCATCATGCCCAAAGGAGGTAAGTTTGCTAAAATCGAAAATGGACGACCCTGCCAATCGATAGGCTCTGTTTCCATATTTTCATTGGTTACACCACTTCCACCGAATGGTAAAGCATCCGAATTGATGAGTTCGGCATAGTTACCTTCTTCCGGTACGCCCAATCGGTACGCGAATTGTGGTTGAGGTGTTAGGTTCAAGACAACATAGACCGCCTCTTGTTCGAAAAATCCTTTCCGTTTGTAGTACAGCACACAGTTTTGGCGATCGGAAGTATCAAGCCATTCGAAGCCTTCGGCTTGAAACTGTTTGTCATACAAGGCGGGATAATGGGTGTACAATTCATTGAGCGCTTTCATCCAATTTGATATGCCTTGATGTGCGGGTTGTTCAAGTAAATGCCAATCGAGGCTGAGTTGGAAATTCCATTCTCTTTTCTGACCAAATTCGCCTCCCATAAAAACCAGTTTGGTACCTGGATGCGTATACATATAGCCAAATAGAAGTCGAAGATTCGCAAATTTTTGCCATTCATCTCCCGGCATTTTATCCCACAAGGAACCTTTTCCATAAACCACCTCATCATGCGATAGCGGAAGCATGAAGTTTTCTGAAAAGGCATACACTGTGCTGAACGTCAGATCATCTTGATGCCATGACCGATACATGGGGTCTTTGGCAAAGTACCGAAGGGTATCATTCATCCACCCCATCATCCACTTCATCCCAAATCCTAGTCCTCCAGTATAAACGGGGCGCGAAACACCCGGGAAGGCCGTAGATTCCTCAGCGATGGTTTGTGCGGTTGGGAATTCTTTGAAAATGATTTCATTGAGTTCCTTAAATAACGAAATGACCTCTAGATTTTCACGACCTCCAAACGCATTGGGTACCCATTCTCCTGCATTTCGTGAATAATCCCGGTAGAGCATAGAAGCTACCGCATCAACCCGCAGTCCGTCAGCATGAAAGCGGTCGAGCCAAAATAGGGCATTGCTGATTAAAAACGACCGAACCTCATACCGACCGTAGTTAAAGATGTAGCTTTTCCAATCGGGGTGATAGCCTTCACGTGGGTCCTGGTGTTCATACAAAGCGGTGCCATCAAATCGAAATAAACCGTGCGCATCACCGGGGTAATGGGAGGGAACCCAATCCAAGATAACCCCAATATTGGCCTTATGAAGAGACTCTACCAAATACATAAAATCTTGCGGGGTTCCAAATCGACTGGATGCGGCAAAATACCCAGTAATTTGGTATCCCCACGAGGGTTCATATGGATGTTGCATAATGGGCATGAATTCCACATGCGTAAAGCCCATTTCTTTGACGTAGGGTACAAGAGTTTCGGCTATTTCACGGTAACCTAATCGGCGATCATTATTTGATGGATCACGCTTCCAAGAACCAATATGCACTTCATAAACCGACATGGGCGATTGGAGTGCATTATGTTTTCCTCGATTTTGCATCCAGTCTTGGTCTTGCCATTCATACCACGTATCCCAAATGATGGAGGCGGTTTTGGGGGGTTGTTCCCAACTCAAGGCATACGGGTCACCTTTTTCAATGTATTCCCCACTAGGTGTAACGATCCCATATTTATACACCTCTCCGTTGCCAATATAGGGAATCCATCCTTCCCAAATTCCAGAGCCATCCCAACGGGGTTGTAGGGCATGCGAATGGAGGTCCCAGCCGTTGAAGTTCCCAATGACATAGACCTTTTGGGCATTGGGTGCCCATACTGAAAAATAGGTTCCGACAACCTCTTGGTGAGTAACCACATGGCTACCCATTTTTTCGTAGAGTTTGTAGTGTTTACCAGATCTGAATAAATGAATGTCAAAATCTGTGTACAAACTGTAAGGTTCAACAGCTTGGAAGGTCACAGATACTTTCTTTTTAGCCATAGGTTAGAAAATAAGAATAAAAAACTTGCAAGGTCGTTTCCTGCAAGTTAAGGATATTTTTGTAAACAAGATTAATCACGTTCCTGAGATGTATTTTTCTAGGTATTGAATATGATCTGATTGTTCATTGATAATGGAGGTGACGATATCACCTACGGATACCACGCCAAGTACCACGTGGTCCTCTACTACAGGAAGATGTCGAAATTTGTGTTGACTCATCAGCTCCATGCATTCTTTTATGGAGTGTTGTCGTGTAACGGTATAAACCTTGGCCGTCATTACCTCTTTCACGGCCGTACTTGCCGCATGTCGCCCTTGAATTACTCCCTTTCGTGCATAATCGCGTTCCGAAAATATACCGGCTAGGTGCCCTAATTCCATCACCAACACAACGCCTATGTTGTGCTTAGCCATACGTTCTAAAGCTTCGATGACGAGTTGGTCAGGCGAAACGGCGTGAATAACTCCTTCTTTGTTTTTACTGAGTAATTGTCCTACGGTTGCCATAGTTTATTGGATTAAGAGTATAAGCAATTCGATAATAAATTAAATATTATAATTGAATAATCCAATATATTACATAAAAATAGTCTCAGACAAAGTCCGAGACTATTCTTCTTATCTAACTCAAAACCTCTATCGCTCGTCACTAATTCTAGTTTGAACAATATAGATCCCCAAAATAAACGGAAAAAAATGTAGTTTGGATGAAAATTTGGATTTTTGCACAAAATTTATGGATTCTTTAGTATTGAACGGTCTTGGAGGGCTCCCTTCCATGCCCTTGGCTGAGCGACTTCGACCTACGACATTGGACCAAATGGTAGGTCAGAAACACTTGCTTTCTCCCAATAGCGCTTTTCGCAGAGCCGTTGAAAATCGGATGCTACGCTCGTGTATTTTTTGGGGTCCTCCGGGTGTAGGCAAAACGACGTTGGCGCAATTGGTGGCAGCTCAGGCAGAGCGTCCATTTTTTGCGCTTTCGGCCATACAATCTGGGATTAAAGAAATACGGGATATTTTGCAGAAACCTCATGGGTTGTTTCCTCCCGTTGTATTTATTGATGAAATCCATCGGTTTAATACGTCCCAACAAGATGCACTGCTTGGGGCAGTTGAAAAAGGAACGATAACATTAATTGGGGCTACTACAGAAAATCCCTCCTTTGAGATCAACGCTGCCCTTTTATCTCGTTGTCAAGTGTACACGTTAACATCTCTAGCCATGGAGGATTTGTTAGAAATTACCGCACGCGCTTTTCGTGAAGATGTCCTCATGAAACAGCGGGATGTAGAAATTATTTCGCTAGAGATTTTATTTCAGTATGCGGGTGGGGATGTTAGGAAATGGTTGAATGCCCTGGAGATGGTCGTTATTTCCCAATGGAATGAGCCTAAAATCATTTTGGACACCGAACATATTGGAGGAGTGCTGCAAAAACTAACCAGTCGATATGATAAGCAAGGAGAACAACATTACGATATTATATCGGCGTTTATTAAGTCGATTCGTGGGTCAGACCCGGACGCCGCTTTATTTTGGTTTGGTCGTATGTGGATTGCCGGGGAAGATGACTCCTTTATTGCACGTCGGTTGTTGATTTTGGCTGCCGAGGACATTGGATTAGCTAATCCAACGGCAGTCATTCTAGCCAAGAACTGCCTGGAGTCTGTCCGAATGATTGGTCGACCTGAATCTCGGATTATTTTGGGGCAAACGATTGTCTATTTGGCTACCTCGCCCAAATCCAACCGAAGTTATCTAGCGGTTGATGAAGCGATATCTGCTGCAGAAAAATACCATTATACAGAGGTACCCCTGCATTTGCGCAACGCACCCACGCAATGGATGAAACAAATGGGGTATGGAGTTGGCTATCAATATAGTCATGATTATCCCGGACACTTTATCCCACAGTCCTATTGGCCTGAGGAAATCCCCCCCCGCGCTTTTTATCAACCCGCCGATAATGCGAGAGAAAATGAATTGGCCAAGATTTTAAAAAAGTGGTGGCCTAATCGCTACAAAAACGAGTAGGCCACATCTGAATTACCCTTTGGATAGCGTATAGGTTAGATTGAATTGGAGTAGCGTTGTTTTGTACAAATTCAAAACAAGGCCGATGAGCGGGTCAGCGGAGGCAAAAGCATCCAAAGTAACAAACAATTGGTCTTTATTCATATTCAATGTCATGGTATTGCGACGGATGTCGGTGGTCATTAACAATTGGATATTGGTGGTTTCACCGGGTTCACGGAAGGTGAGGGTGGTGACATTCCCTTCAACTTTATAAGTTCCTTCAATGGTTAGTGTGTTTTCGCTGGCTCCATCGACAGGCAAGGGAACAAGAAAGTTTTGGGCTTGAAAGGTTCCGTTGGCCAAAAAAGTCAATTGGGCGGTTTGTCCTTCAAAAGTTTCCGTTTCTTTTCTGGGTTGTTCGCCCTGAACCTGTGATTCTGTTTCTACTTTTTGAACATTCCAGGTGCCCTCCAATTTTTCTTGTGGGACCACATCGTTGGATTGACAGCTGGATAATGCAACGATAAACGCTAGAAGGATGGCTTTTAAGCTACTTTTCATGTAGTTGTTGTTTTGGTGATACATATACCATTCTAACGTTTTAACAAGGTGAATTTATTTTCTCGTAGTATCAAAATAATTAAACCTCTTCTCCAACGGTATATTCCTCTCGGGTGATATTATGTTTGACCATGAGTTCTCCAATGAAGCCCGCAAGAAATAATTGTACTCCTAAAATGACGGCCACCAAGGCAAGAAAGAACAAAGGATTATCTGTGACGTTTCTGTATTTAAGTCCCGCCCAGATATTATAGAGCTTTTGTCCGATCAATACCATCGTGATCACACTCCCCATGAGAAAGGAGAGAATGCCTAATGTACCGAAAAAGTGCATGGGCCGCCGCCCAAATTTATGTAGAAAGGTGATGGACAGGATGTCGAGAAACCCATTGATAAATCGGTCGAGTCCAAATTTCGTGGACCCATATTTTCGCGCCTGATGCTGCACGACTTTTTCCCCAATTCGTTCAAATCCTTGCCACTTGGCAATGACTGGAATATACCGGTGCATTTCGCCGTAGATTAAGATGTTCTTCACTACTTTGGATCGGTACGCTTTGAGCCCGCAGTTGAAATCATGCAGTTGGACTCCCGAGATCGATCGGGTAACGGCATTGAAAAGCTTCGTAGGAAGTGTTTTAGTCAGCGGATCATACCGCTTTTTTTTCCACCCTGAGACCAAATCATATCCTTCTTCCGTAATCATTCGATATAAATCTGGGATTTCTTCCGGACTGTCTTGTAGGTCAGCATCCAAGGTAATGATGACCGCACCCATGGCTTGATTGAAGCCTGTTTGTAAAGCGGCTGTTTTCCCGTAATTGCGTTGAAAGCGAAAGCCACGAACTTGACTGTTCCGTTTTTTCAATTCGGCAATCACTGACCAAGACGCATCCGTACTGCCATCATCTACAAATAAGATTTCGTAGGAAAAATGATGTTCTTCCATAACCCGAACGATCCAGTTATGAAGTTCAGGTAAAGATTCTGCCTCGTTGAATAAGGGTATTAAAACACTGATTTGAATTTCTTGCATAAGGGGATTTAAGATCCTAGTACAAAAGTCTAAAAAATTATATAATATTCCTTTAAAAGTTCTCTAAATGTAGGATGATATTGCCCATCAGTTTGGTAGATCGGGAAATTGGAATGTTGAACCGCATGGGATGAATTTTTTTGTAAAGCGATGTAGGTACGGTTGATTGGATGTTTGGGGGTATGCGATGTGTCAATCCAATACCGAGGAAACCACTTTTTTTTTGCTGCATACGCAAGAAAATGCGCCATCTCATGCGGAGGATACATCAACCATGCGGTCCCCTGATCATCGAGAAACTGATCGATTGCCCAAGCCAGAGTTTCGGCGGTTAACGTGTCTTGGTGGTGGGCTAGGGCACGGGAGGGGTCAGGAGATACGAGGTGGTCTGAATAAAAGGGGGGATTGCAAACGATACCATCAAATTTTACGGAAGAAATCGGTAATTCTTGGATCGATTTGGGGAAAAGTTGAATGTTGGAGAACGCTGGGTTTTCGCGTTTATTTTTCTCAATCTGTTGAATAGCCTTGAATTCCTGTTCGACCGCCAGGATGGAGGTTTTCGGATATTTTTGTGCCAACATAAAGGCGAGTAGTCCGGTTCCTGCCCCAATATCCAGTAGATTAGTGGGGGTGTTAAACTGGGCTAAAGCGCCCAACAGGCAAGCATCCGTACAGACCTTCATCGCAGCGAGGTCTTGGTGAATGATAAATTGTTTAAAGGTAAAAAAAGTCTTTTTCATTTTCTGCCAAAGTCAGCCGGGTTTTCGCCCCATTCTTCCGTTTCCCATTTCAAAATGGGATTGGGAAATCGGTGGGTTGCGAGCCATTTTTCAGCACGTTCAATCAGGTCAAATACCTCGGCATTCCGGGGTGTTTTTTCAAGCTTGGTATTGGCCTTTTTTTTACGTACCCAGGAAATAGCGGTCATGGAATCTGAGTAAATGGGGAGCGTGGAATTTTGTTTTTGAAGTAACGCCAAGGCATGAACGATGGCTAAAAATTCGCCAATATTGTTGGTCGCATCGGGGAAGGGCCCCTTCAGGAAGAGGCGTTCTCCATTGTGTAGGTACACCCCTTGGTATTCCATATCGCCCGATTTCGTATTCCAGGCGGCATCGACGGCTAAAGCGTGTCGATTAAAGGTACCACCCGAGGGTTGGGGTTTATTTTTTCGAATCGTTTGATAGTATCCCTTTTCCAAAGCTTTTTCCGCTTCCTCTCGGGATTCAAATGATTTGTACTGGGCATCAGGTAAGCCATCTACCTGTTCTTTACACGATTCCCAAGTACTGTAAATTCCGGTTTGTCGTCCTTTCCAAACGACATAAAACTTGCTTTTTTTTTGCATATCAATCTAGCGAAACCTCGAGCCCTTCCCCGACATAAAACAGCGTATCGAGGGCTTGAGCTATTTTCTGTTCATCCCAACGTTCTAACGCCCATGCTGGTTCCTTAGACGAAATAGGGGGGATTTCGGCTTGGAATTTTTCAGCGACTTGAAGCCATTCAGGACTTGGTTTATGTCCCAAAATCTCTTTAAACAGTTCGAAGGACGATAAATACATCCAAGGCAACGGGATGCGAATAATATGTCCGTTTGCGGCAAGGCATAGGGCTTCAATGTGCTGATTGGGAAAGTTGGCTGAAGCTACCTCTTTAATTTTTTGTTGGGCTAAAAGGTATTGTTCCGGATCTTCCTCGAATAACACGCCCAAGGAGGTTTGTGTAGCGTGTTGAACCGCTTCTTGTCGTCGCGTAAAAACGGCCAACTTGGGTAGGATTACCGAAGTGGGCATGGGTGCTTCGAGTCGCTGATGTAAGGAACGATGAATAAAATAAGTTAAAAATTGGCTGGGTGAAAATCCCAGTGTTGCAACTTGCCGAAGAGTAAGGTGCCACTCGGTAAGAAAAGGGGTCGTATCTACTGAAAAAAGTCGTATTTGTTGGTTGCTTGAAATAACCCCGCGAATTTGAATTAAAAACGTCTGATCAAAGAAAGCCGTGGCTTGAATCACTTGGTTTCGAAGCTCCTCAGCGAGAGCAAGACTTATTTGCATGGGAATATAATGCTCCTCACCTTCTGTAAGTTGAATACGTTCTAGTGGCTCCAAAAGATGCGCTTGGCCTTCAGAATCCCGCAAAAGTGTGCAAAAAAACTCTTGTCCGTTGGTATAACTTTCGAGAATGACCTCTGAGGGTTGTTTGATGGATTTTAATACACATTCTACATTTTCGCTATTCTCAAAAAAGGCATCTAGGAAGCTCATGACATCGGCTGGATGATCCAATTGTTCACCTCTGGGAGTCAATAACGGAAAAATAAGCCCTTTTTCAATGTGATGGATGCGTTCTATGGCATGTTTTTTTTGTCTGGTGGTCATCTTGGTCCAATCTCGACGAAGGAAGTTGACTTCTCCAAAACAACTCTGCATGGCTCGGGTAAATTCATCCAAGCTCCTTTTTTTGATTGGAATATGGTGGGAAAAATAGGCTCGGTGGGGATTGCTGATGAAAAACGGAAAGCCAATGGTATGAATCGTTGTCAAAAAAATAGACTGTATATCTTCACCCTGCCATTGCACAAGAGGAACGGATACTTGGTGGTAACTTGGGGGTTGGAGATCTTTTAGGAGTTCGACTAAAATGCGGCGGTTGTTGGCCCGGACGCTATCCACAAGGCCGGCACCGGTGTAGGGAACGTGGTGCCATTCCAAAAGGCCTTGTAATTGGCCAGTTTCGGCTTCTGAGCCGTACAGAGCCAAAAATGCAACGTCTAGGTGGTCCGACAATTCTTCGGCCCGTACTTGCTTTCCTATTTTGTATATAAGCTTGTAAAGCTGCGTTTCGCTTAGAACACCCAAATTTTCGAGGTAAACACGAAATCCACGATTGAGGTTTCGGGACGGGTAAAATCGATGGGTAGTTTCGTCTGTTAAAACAGCAGGTTCTACTAAAATAAAATTTCCTTTGGGATCGACGAAAAGGAGGATGGGTTCAAACAGCCGCCGATCAAAATAGGGCAAAGCATTTTTTACCCATTGGAAAGAGTTCTCCCGTTCGGCAGATGGACCACCAAACAGAATACCGATGCGAAGCTTTTCACTCATTGTTTTGGTCATTCTTGGAGGAAATTTACAGAAAATATCCTAAATTCTTGCAACCAAGCATGACAAATCCCCAAGAATAGGTTGAAATAATCGCGATTTAACGATTTACTGAGGTTAAATTAATTGCCTCCACTTTCTTAATTTCAGGAACGGCTTTCAAAATAGCTTCTTCTAACCCGGCTTTGAAAGTCATGGCCGACATGGGGCATGAGCTGCACGAACCTTCCAATTCCAAGCGAATGGTCAAGTCCTCCGTTACTTCCACAATGCGCACATTGCCCCCGTCGGCTTTCAGGTAGGGGCGAACGGTATCGAGAGCTGATTCTATGCGAGAAATTAGATTATCCATGGGTTATTATTGATTAGTAAAATTACAAAAAGGGGATTGTATTCCCAAGAAAACAGGGTTATTTGCTTGATTTAGGTCGAATTAAAAGCTGTGTATAATGCCCTTGCCAACTGCCTACTCCGGTCTCTGTTACGTGTGGATTGAGTAAATTTTGGCAATGTCCTGGCGATTTTATCCAGGCTTGGATAACCTCATGAGGCGAAGGACGATATCCTTGCGCTTTGAATAAATTTTCTGTCCAAACTTGCCATTCAATACCAGCTTGGTGTAGTCGATCACTGGGTGAACCATACTTTGGGGAATTGTGATGAAAAAAACGTGCGCTCGCCATATCTTGGCTGTGGGACTGCGCGACCTGAGCCAATTGGGCGTTCCAAGTTAGGCTTCCAGCAGGAGGCATGTAGGTTCGTCCACAGGTACACCCTTTGGCTCTAATTTGATTGATTTCCTCAATCCATCGTTCAGGGGATGGGTCTTGTGAAGACATCCACACCCATCCCCTAAAAATGACCATCACGAACCACACCATATCTTTTCTTTAGTAACGGATTGGTCGAGTAATCCGTATGTCATCAAGCAATCCGAACGCGTTCGGTTGCAGGAGCTTGCGCATTTCGGATCGCGACTTGTTGGGCAAGCGCCTCGGCTGCTTGACGGAAAGCGGCGGTTGTGACAGGATCTTTTTCCATCCACACGGGTCGTCCTGCATCACCACCTTCCCGAATGCTTTGTACAATCGGAATTTGACCAATCACGGGGCAATCAAACTTTTCAGCCAATTGACTTCCACCTCCCTGACCAAAGATAAAGTATTTATGCTCGGGGAGTTCTGTAGGAGTGAAATAGGCCATATTTTCGATAATACCGAGCAAGGGGACATTGATCTGGGGTTGTTTGAACATGGCCATGCCTTTCATCGCATCGGCCAAGGCCACTTTTTGGGGTGTCGTAACCACCACTGCGCCGGTGACAGGTACGGTTTGGACTAAGGTTAGGTGTATATCACTCGTTCCCGGTGGTAAGTCGATCAATAAATAATCTAATTCTCCCCAATCTACATCGCCAAAAAACTGACGAAGGGCTTGGCTTGCCATAGGGCCGCGCCATACCACTGCACTATCGGCTGGGGTTAAAAACCCGATCGATATCAATTTAATCCCATACTGTAATATAGGAGAAATCATGTTCTTCCCGTCTTTTTGGGTAATGAGGGGTTGCATATCCTCTGCACCAAACATGACCGGAATGGATGGCCCTGAGATGTCGGCATCGATGATGCCAACCTTGGCGCCAGCTTCTTTTAAGGCCATGGCAAGATTGACAGTCACGGTTGATTTTCCAACCCCTCCTTTGCCCGATGAAATGGCAATGATGTTTTTTACCCCAGGTAGTGTGGGCGCATTTTCACGAATGGAGGTTACATCAGCCGTCATCGCGATTTGAACGTCCACATCCGGCGATAAATGCGTATGAATGGCCTGAGTACAGTCTTGTTTTATTTTTTCTTTTAGCGGGCAGGCGGGTGTCGTTAATACAACCGTGAAGGATACTTGATTAACCCCAACTTCTACGTCCCGAATCATGTTCAAGGTGACCAAATCTTTCTTTAAATCAGGTTCTTGGACATGCTGCAACGCCGCTAATACTTTTTCTTTTGTGATCGTTAATTCACCCATGAAGACAGGAAATTATGTGGTAATATTCCTTGGTTGAACAACAAAATTTAAAAATAAGTTTATCCTAATTGGTTTAATTGCAGATCAATCCAGTCCCGTTCTTGACTTAAATTTACGGTATTGCCTAACGTATCCAATTGGGTTTTCAGTTGAGCTAGAAATTGGCGATGACTGGATGTCCCAGGGTGCAGAGGTCGGTGCGTGAGGCCTTGTTTGACTTTTTGCCATTGCACTAACCATTCCTGAGTGCAACGGGAGACGTAGGTTTTTTTAAACAAATCAAAAATATAATCAAGTGCCACTTCATTGGGGTGAATGAGATCCGGTTGAAAAAAACGGTAATCCCGAAGGTCGTCGATCATAATTTCATAACTAGGAAAATAAGAAACGTGTGCATATTTTTCGGCTAATTCGTGGCAAGCCACACGCAATATACTCTTGCTTAGTGAATTACCCTGCAACGTTTCTCTCGTATGCCGAACCGGACTGACTGTTAGAATGACTTTAATTTTACCGTTGTACACCAGGAGTTGGTCCAAAAGGCTTGACATGGCGTGTACGGTTTCCTTAACGGAAAGTAATTCCTTTTTAAAATCTTGTGCAGGTCGTTTATGGCAGTTGGATACGATGTTGAGGTTGGGTTTGATTTTGTGCACGTACGCCGTACCTAAGGTGAGGATAACAACTTGCGTTTTTCGCAGAAAGTGATGTACCTCCAGGTGCGTTTTTTCGATTATCTTTTCGAGTTCTTCCCGTTCAAAGGCCCACCACTGTGAATGATAGTCGTGGTGGTACCAAATTCCTTCATTTTCCCAAAAGAGATGGCTTGGGGTGGTCTGAAGTTGCATCGAGTGCCGAAGCAACTTAGCTATAGAAACAGGGTTATAGAGCGTTCCAAAGGGATTGGACAGGCAACTAAACTTATCTTGTTCTAGCTTTTCTCCTAGAAAATCGGAGAAGCATGAACCAATCGTCAGGATAGAAGATTCCAGGCCCACCGTAAACGGGGAGGCTAGTGTTTCGATCGAAGTTCGCAAATACATGTCTGGAGGGGTGGTGGTTACTTGAATTTTTTCAAACTCAATACAATATAGTAGGAAAATTTTGAAAAAAAGTACGTGGTTCAGAAAAGATCATTTCGGTATGCTGCACACTTTTTGGAAATCTAGTACGTTGGATGAAAGCAATTTGTCGGTTTTTGCGTTACTTTGCATGAAATATAAGGCAATTTGCCCAGTGACTACGCATGAAATTATTTGATCAGTACGATGCCATTTTTACGCCCACACGATTGGAGGCGTTTGAAAAATTAGTAGATCAGCCAAATGGAGATCTCAAAAAAGCTGTGAAGGGTGTGTATTACACCTTGGTGGCTGGTTTAATTCGCCGTAGCCAAAGTTCTATGGGAAGTAATTTATTGTTCAATCAAATCTCGCAATCGGGGGGGCCTGGTGGGGTTATTGAACAGCTGGATGTTATTTTGGGTGACCGGAAAAAGGCTGAGGAAGTACAAGAAAAAGGCTTGAAAGTGATTAGTCAAGTTTTTCCCGCGTTTAAAAGTCCATTAATAAGTACCCTTGGTGCGTATGCCGGGGTGAACAAACAATCGGCTACCTGGGTCATTACGGTGGTGACACAGGTATTAATGGATGCCCTAGCTCAAGTAACTCAAGAAGAACAATTTACAGCAAGTGACCTTATTTATTTTATCCAAAAACACCAAGAACCGTTGCTTTCATCTGCTCCGGAGGGTTTGTTGGAAAAAATGGTGCCTGCGTTGGGTTTGCAAGATTTACAAAACTTGAAAATCAATCCAGTTCATAAAAAGTCCACTCCGCCACCGGCGAAAAAAGATGAAGTAGTGGAGGAGGAAATAGCCTCTAATGGTCAGTTATTTTCTGGGAAAGCCCTCTTTATTGGAATCTTGGTGGTGGCCTTACTGGCTGGGGGGATTTATTGGTTTCAACAAAAGCCCGCGAGTTCTAATGTAGCGGCTACACCAACCGAGGAGGAATCGATCACGCCGGATCAAATCGACTCCCTATTGACTGCTATGGAGCCTGTGAAAGAGGAAGCACCTGAAACCGCGGTTGTTTATTTTTCGGATATGGCCGCCTACATCGCGGATGCTTCACAGCCGGCTGGTAAACGATTTAGTACGCCTGAATTAGCTTTTTCTGTCGGTCAGATTGTACCAGACACCAGCGCACAGGCGGCTGTGAATGCTTTGGTTCAGATTTTAGCTACACATCCTAACCTCGAAATTAAAATTGAAGGCTACGGAACACGACCTGATCCCAAACTAGGTTTAAAGCGTGCATCAAACCTGAAGACCACGTTGTTATCCAATGGAATTGAAAACCGACGCGTCGATGCAGTCGGTGTTCCAGATGGTAAAAAAATGGCTATTGTGGTAGTTAAGAAGTAAATAGAGTATCTCGGAATAACCCGTCCACGTTTGTTACGAAAGCATGCAAATCTTGGGCGGGTTGTTTTTTTACTTGATATAGGTAAGCTCCTTTTTTTGAATACCCTTTTTGCTTTTCCTCCAATCGCTCCAAAATGCCTAAGGATAAAATCTTTCGACTGAAATTACGTTTATCGAAAGTCGTTTGATAAATAGCTTCGTATAGCTTTTGAAGTTGGGGTAATGTGAATTTTTCAGGTAGTAGCTCAAACCCCACCGGATGAAAAGCGGCTTTTTGTCGTAAAGCTTGTATCGCAACTTCAATCATTTCACGGTGGTCAAACAATAGATTAGGTAATTCTTGAAGCCCAAACCAATCTGCTTGGTAGGCATGGGAAATTGTCGCCTCGTAATCGTGTACGTTGATAAGTGCATAGTAGGTTACCGAAACCGTTCGTTCGATGGGATCCCGATGCGGTTCCCCGAAGGCATGAAGTTGCTCTAAATAGATCTGATTTAAGCCAGTTAATTGGAATAAAATCCGGGCTGCGGCTTCATTTAGACTTTCTTTTGGTTCCAGCCACCCACCCATCAAGGACCAATGGTCGTCTTGTGTTTCAAGTCCTCGTTTTACCAACAAACATTTCATGGTTTCGCCATCAAATCCAAAAATTATGGAGTCTAAGGCCACTAAACATTTCGTTTGTTGTTTGTATAATGCTAACATGTGTGTGTAACAGTCGGGTCAAAAAGCGAAACTAAATGCAAATTTGTCAACTTTTTCGTGGATTTGACGTGTATCTTTGCTAAAAATGAAACTTTAACTGATTCTCCGCAAACACACCTAATATTTTTAGTATATTAGCGCTCAAAAAGCAGGGATTATGAACATATTCAGTTTTACGGCTCATTTCGGTTC
>Ga0075154_10000361_pt1 | contig 39050 bp, 49 predicted proteins | sample JI71714BDNA_FD_70965 | JGI IMG/M metagenome (GOLD analysis project Ga0075154, IMG submission 70965) | Wastewater effluent complex algal communities from Wisconsin, to seasonally profile nutrient transformation and Carbon sequestration -... | ecosystem: Engineered > WWTP > Effluent > Algae... | reverse complement strand
GTCAGCAGTTGGAAATAGGCAGCTGGGAAAGGATAGAACCCAACAGCAACCAGATTTTTATCACCGATTATCAACCCAATATAGAACCCAAAATTTGGGAAAAACGGGCTGCTGCAGCCCAAAAATTGGGATTTAGTTTTGACGTGCAGCAATCCAACCAAGTGTTAATCCTCTCTGGGGCTAAAAATTGGACGTTTAGAAAATTGGTACAAAAAGCTGAAGAATTGGTCAGCGATGAACTGTTTAAAAATTGTTTGTTGGATGTGGTGATGTCCGCGGCGAGAAGTCGCTGCTTAGATTAGTTTTTATGGATTGAATAAATAAAAAATCCCCACTCTGTTTCGGCAAAGTGGGGATTTTTTTATCGCTAATATAAGGGGGGTAAAACAAAAAAAACAATTGAAATAAAAACAAAAATGCGCAAAGCCTTGTATTTATGGGCTTTTGCGCATTTTTGTATTAAGATAGCACACAAAACAAAAATAACAATCGCTTAATAAGTGCTTAACTAATTAAACGGTCTTAAATGGTAATGCCGCGCTTTTGCGCGGCTTTTTTGTTTTTATGTGCGGATATTTTGTGAAGTAGATGAACAAAAAGTTAAGATTATTTAGGGGTTATTACCATTTTATCTCGCCTGGAGGCATTTTGAGGGAAAGTTTGTGTATTTCTATTTCTTTTATAAATGCTGCTGCTTTGATTGATGCAACAACTTTATTGTATCCATCTGAAATAGGGTGAAAGTAGAGTTCAAAAAGTTCTGATATTTTTCTAAATCTAATTTTTCCTGTTTTTTCTTGCAAAAAAATATTTCTAATAAATTGAGACACTTGTGGTATAAATTTATTTTGAGCGGGAAAGTAGTTTTCAAAATAGTCTAAAATTAAAGCTGCTCCTTGTAGGTCGTATTCTTTTAATGAGGTTTCCAATAAATACTCAAGATTATAAACAACAAATTGCTTGAATTTGTTGGCGTAACTACTAAAAATTCTTGTATATTTTACAATAAGTATAAACTCAATCCAATTATATCTAAAACCTTTATATTTTGTATCGTGGTCTGTATAAAAAATTCTTTCCCCATCTTGGCATTTCATTACTTCGTAGGCGAATTCATAAAAAAAATCATATAGGGTTGGAAAAGTCTCTCGTTGGGTGTTTGCTATACTCGTTACTAAGTCAAATAAGGCTTGTAAATCCATAGCATCGCCATAGATTTCTACCCCTGTGCCTTTTGGCGTTGGTTTACCGAATAGCATATTTTTAGTTTTTTTTAAAGTTGTTGGAAAAGGATAGTACGCAAAACGAAATTAATAATTTAGTGCAAAAAATCATAAAATGAAATCAAAATGAAACCAAATGAAACCAAATAAGGAAAATTTTTTTATTTGGGTATCAAAGTCTGAAGCATTTGAATAAACCGTTCTTTTTCTTGAATTATTTGTTCTTTATCCTGAATTATTTGCTTTAAATAAGCACCCTCATTAGTAGCTGCAGTATCACTATCGCTTTGCACATTTAAAAATTGGGTTTGTCCAATAAACCCGCTATTTATTTGCTGAACGTTCCCCACGTTTTTAGGCAAAAGAATTTCCCCTTCGCCTGTTAAAAACCAATTTAAGTTTAACTCTGGGTAGGCACGCTTTATTTTTAATAAAACATCCGCGTAGATTCCCTTAGAACTTTTAAGCTGATTACTAAAAGTTCTTTCTGGTATTTCTATTTTTGAATAAAAATTTTGGTGGGTTTCGTTGATTTTTTTTAAAAAAATTTCAAACTGTGTTTTGATGTCCATTTTTAAAATAGCGATTTTTCGCCATTTTTTTAAAAAATAAAAAAATAAAATGTCTTATTATTTGTGTTTTTTCGCCATTTTTTTAAAAAATCAAATAAAAAATGGCGAAAGTTCGCCAAAAAATTTGGTGGATATGAAGAAAAAACGCATCTTTGCATCGTCAAATTTGCTACCGATTAGGTAGTAAGTCGTTATCAAATCGTTGCAAAGTTTTAATAAACCGCAAATATAATGCCAAAAAATGAAACTAAGCTAAAAAAGCTAACAAAAAATCAAGAAAGTTTAAAAAAATTTTTGCGACACGGCGACGTTAAACTATTGGCAGAGACTACAGGCTACGGTATAAGCACTGTTTATCAAGCACTTAGAGGCGAAATTCAAAAAATAGATATTTGGAACGCCTTAGCCAAAATAGTAGGCGCGCGCCGCAAAGCAGAAAGGGACTTAGACAAAACCATAAAAGACGCTATTAGCTAAAATTAACTCCTTATATACTATGTCTAAAAATTTAGAAACACGAGTGGAGCAAGGCAAAAGTGAAATTTATGTCTCCACTAATTTTTTGCAAGAGTTGGGCGTGCCTTATAAAGCCATACAAGTTGGGATAAATAAAAAAAGCAAGTCTTGGCAAGGCAGTCTAAAGACAGGCGTTTTATACGAAGCCCTACTGCCCAAGTATAAGCAACTAATCGCAGCGCATTATGCCCAAATAGAAGGCTGTAGCGCGGATAGCTGGGACATACGCAACCACCTACGGCAGCACAGTGAGCGGCAAACGCGGCAGCTTATACAGGTAGGAAAACAAACGGAGCGCGTAGCTATAGGTGAGGCGGTAGAGCGGTTGAAGTTGATAGAATCCGACCTATGGCGGCAAACGCTGGGCTACTATGGCAAGCGAGATGCAGATACCAACCGAGCCGAAGCCACAGCCAAATACTACTTTACCTTGCTGCTATGCGAGCGCGCTGACAAAAACCTATACCAAAAAATAGGCTTCACCAACAAAGAGGAATTTCAGCAAGGGGTTGTGGATATGTTGAAAATAGACCAAGTCCCCAACGCGGCAGGCGGTACACAAATGTTGCGCAAAAGATTGAGAGAGCTACAGCAAGCCCCCAACCAAGAAGCGCGCTGGCAAATTTGCCTGAGCAAGCAAAGCGGCAACCAAAACGCCAGCCGAATAAAGAGCGAAGAGAACGAGGAAATCATACAGGCATTAATTGTAAAATATGCAATCCCCTCGCAATTCCGCCAAGCCTACAACCAAGTCGCAACGCAACGCTTCCTACAAGGCGACCCAGCCTTCACAAAGAAAAACGGGAAAGGTGTTGGCGAGCCAGCAACCATATCAGAAAGCACAGCACGCAATTATATAGCACAATTCTTACCCGAAACGCTACAAGCTCTACACGGGCAAGCCGAATACAACAAACTGATGAAGTTCAAAGCTATGCGGACAGCCCCAAGCAAGTGCGGCAAACTTTGGGTAATGGACGGCACACCTATAGATATACGCTGCCGCAAAATGATAGCCAAAACCGACCCCAACACAGGGTTAATCACAAGGCGCGAAGACAGCTGGCACAAACTTTATCTGTACGCGGTCGCAGACGCAGCCAATTGGGAGATAGTAGGCTACGCGCTGGGCGAAACCGAAAACCACGAGTTGGTTTATCAAGCGATAAGTTCGGCACTCAAAAAATACAACAAAAAGCCGCAGCAGATTATGTACGACAACGGCGGGGCTAATCTAATGCTGAATAATTTTATAAGCAAAATAGCCAAATACAACACGCCAAGCCAACCATTTAATCCACAAAGCAAAGTCATAGAGCCACTTTTTAGAAGTTTCAAAGACAAGTTTGAAAGGCACATAAAAGGCTGGACAGGCTTGGGTATAAAAAGTAAAAAAACAAACTCGCGAGCTAATCCAGACACGGTTATCACAGACGGCAAAGCCCTCTACACCGACATAGAACTAAAAGAAATAATAGCCCAGCAGGTGCAGCGGTGGAATACAGACCCAGCCCTACTCAACGAGGACAGCACTTGGGAAGCACCCGAACAGAAAAGAAAGCGAATTGGCGACGCAGGCGTAGAGATGGAGTTGGACGAATTTTTTGACCTCACCAACATACTACTGCCCAAGTCCTACAAATATACAGCGGGCAATAAAGGTATTTCAATCACTCGCCAAAAGAATGAAACCAGCTACAATATAGATTTTGAGGCTTGGGGTAGCGACAGCATAGGTTTGTCCCACGAATTAATGCGAGGCGACCGTATGTATCAGGTTAAAATAGACTTGGATATCCCCAACTATATTTGGTTGTACAAAAACGACAAGCCCGTAACCTACAACGGCAGAGAGGTAGCCCTACGCGACCAGCGCGAAATAACAGGCTTCTCACAAGCTATCGGCGAATGGGGCAGCGAGGACGCAATCAAAGCCCAACGAATCGGCGAAATGCAAAAAGCCAGCGATAAAGCTGGCAAACAAAGCGTTAAAAAAATTGAAGAAATCACCAAAAAGCACGAGCCAGACCTCAACAGATTGGATTGGCGTAACAATAGCAAAGATGAGATAAACGCAATGGAAACGGCACTACAAAAACAACTATTCGGCTACCACGAAGACGAAACTGAAGTGGTTGAGGTTGTAGAAAGAACCAAAAAAACGCGGAAGATTGATATAGAGGGCTTGGAATAAGCAACAGGGCGGTTGAAAAAGCAAGTTGGGGAGCGTAGCCCCGACCGCCCTCCACCAAAAGCAAAGGAAGCCCCGCTTCCCAGCTAAGGCTTCCTTTTATTTTTTAATATTCGAATTGCAAAAGTATGACCGAAAAACGAAAGCACCAAATTTTGGCTGAAATAAATCGCCAAATTGAAGCAAAAAACATTTCCCAGAACGAATTTGCGGCGTATTTGGATATCAGCCCCGCCAATTTATCGCTGCTTCGCAACCAAAAATGGGAACTAATAGCTGATAAAATGTGGCACAAAATTGCCAACAAAGTGATGCCGACCACTGATTGGCAGATAGATGAAGAAGCGTACAATTTTGTAGCCTTCACCAAAGCCTGCAAAACAGCTCGCACACAAAAAAAGCCCGTTTTGATAGCCGCCTACACAGGCGCAGGCAAAACCACAGCACTGCTAAAATACCACCGAGCCACAGAAAACACTTACTACGTGCATTGCGAAAGCACTTGGGGACAGCGCGACTTGGTCATCAATATAGCGCGTGCTGTGGGCATAACAGGCGGCGGCAAGACCACCGAATTGATTGAGACTATAGCAGCGAAACTCGGCGCACAAGAACAAGCCTTGCTAATTATTGACAGTTTGCACAGGCTAAATAAAACCAACACGCTGGAGTTTGTAGGCGACCTACTGGAAAACGAAAAGCTGGAAAACAAAGTTGGTTTTGTGCTGGCAGGCACAGAAGCGTTGGTAGAAAAGCTCAACAAAGGCGTTTTCAAAAATAAAGCTGGCTACGCCGAACTTGACCGCCGAATCTACACCAAAATACAAAGCGCAATGCTACCGCAAATTCACAAAGACACGGAAACGGTTAATTCTATCTGCTTGATTAATGGAATTGAAGACCCAACGCAACAATACCAAGTCGCCAACGGCTTTACCGCGAGCAATAGAAACGAGTTTTTGGGTGTAGCTAAAAACTACGGCGATATCAACAAGCGCGTAACCTACTTCCAAATACAAAACAAAAAAGCCCAATCCAATGAGTAAGTCAGCAGCCACAATCCCAGCCCACAAAGAGCGCATTAATCAGGATTTGCCAACTATACTTTCGGCTATAGGACGAGACAGGTATTGGCGGCAAGAGTTGCTTTTTGAGACAGGTTGTTATTGGCTCGCGCAGCAGCTCCCCCCAGACGAATATCCGAAAATAGCTTATAAAAAGCCCTTCTGGAATTGGTGGGAGCTACACTGGGAAAGCCGCGATTTTGCTTTCAAACAAGAGCTAAATTGTAAAGATTACAGCAACCAGCAAGCACTAAAACGCTACTCCGTTTATCACAAACTCACTGCACTTTGCCAAGATACCCAACTAATAGGATCTTTTTATCTAAATGTTCTTCCCAATTCTAAAACTAAAAAACCACTGGTAAGAAATGCAAAACACTCCACCGACCACTAATTCCCAACCACCAATCCTGACAGAAAATACAAAAAATTTAATACTTGGTGGCGACTGGGGTTTAGCTAAGACACTATCAGCTAACAATCCCAAAAGGTTTTTACACGCTTTTAGCTTGGCTATCGCCCACTGGCTCTGCCCAATAATAAAGCAAATGTGGGCAAACATTAGAAGCCCGCAGCGGCATACTTTGGAACTAACCAAGTTTAAATCTGAACTGGTTTTGCTTGGGAAAATGCGGATTTGCTTGGCTGTTTATAAAATAGAAGGCAACGAATACTGCGAAGTTTCTTTACCCTGCCAAATTAACGGGCTGAACTACGATGAATACACGCTCACGATACCAAACTACAGCGACAATATACAAGACGAATTTATCGTGCTTTTTATGCAACAGAGAAAAAATGAAGACCAATCAATGGCAGCTCGCTGGCTAAAAGAATTTAAAAAATACTTGCCCAAATAGGCAGAAAAATATAAAAGTAGAGTTTTACAGTCCCAGAAAAAGCCGCCGTGAGGTGGCTGGGCATAAGCAGATGTAGCTCATTGGTAGAGCGCAACCCCATTAGCGGGGGGTTGAGGTAGGGCGTCCGATTCGCTCCATCTGCACCACTTTTGCAAAAATAGTAAAGGGTTTAGACATATTAAATTGTCAGACAAGTTAATTGTTAGATAAATGCAGCCGTTGCCCAATAGCTGCGTTTATTTTTTTATAAACCTGCAAAAGCCACATTTAAACAGTATTTAAAAAGCATTTAAACCACTAAAAAATTATGTCAAAATTTCAGCAATTGGAATTAATTCCGCAAATGTGCGACAAAGCCCTTTTCTATATCAGCGACCAAGTTACTGAATTAGAAAACTTAGGCGTTAAATTCACCCGTTCATACGCTTATTATGATACTACACGAGTAGGCGAATTAATAGATTACCCAGTGGGGGACGGCAAAACCAAGTACTTTTTCAAACCAGACCACAGCGTTTTATCTGAAGTATTTGTGGGCAAAATAAGCCTCGTGCCGACTGGTTTGGAAGTGGATTTGATTGACGCTTACCCACGATTTGACAACCCCGAAGCCTGTGTAAGCTACGTGCGCGCGGAATTGGAACTCACCCAAGCCAAAGACTTATTTGTAAAATCCTCAAAACGTTAAGTTGCGAATATGGAAAACCAAGAAACAGCATCTCCGACCTGGTGGGATTTATACAAGCAGAGAATGGAAGCTGAAGTCTGTGACGTAGATTTATTTAGCTTGGGAACTCCCAATAAAACCATGAGAAGCGGCAGTTTAAGTTGGGTCAGCACTTGGGCGTTTTACAGCGGGTTTAAAATTGGTGTAATTATACAGATTTTTACCCCAGCGACACAGCAAGGCGTAATTTTTGAATACGATAAGCAGCGTTTTTCTGAAAATTTGGCATCAAAATTAGGTGCTACGGTAAGCCCTCTGGAGTATAACGGGCAGTTAAAATTGGAACTTGCGCCAAAGTTTTTGGGGGAAGGCGTTTGCCGAGCCACCCAAGTGTTCAAGGAAGTAGAAGAATGCGCTGAATACTTGCGCGGAGTGTTAAAAATGGTTGCGCCCAAAGAATTATTCCTTTAACCCCTAAACACAAGCCTATGAGCCAATACAGTCGTTTTTTCGCTTTGGTTAATCAGTTGGGCTGGGAAGAAAGCGATTGGCGGAATTTGGTAGAAGAAAACACCAACGGACGAACCAGCTCGCTAAAAGCCTGTAATGAAGCCGAATTTGCACAAATTTTAGCTCACATTGAGACGCTTGCAGCAGAACCAAAACCCAAACAATCCGTACGATTAACAAGCAAAATATATGCCCTTTGTTATGAGCTAAATTTCACCAAAGCAGGCAAAGAAAAACAAATTATTATAGATAACGAGCGTCTGGATAAGTTTTTAGAACTCCGAACCGAAGCTAAAAAACCTTTGTCAAAGCAAAATAATAGCGAGTTACAAGGCAGTATAAAAAGTCTGGACGCCTATCTAAAACATATTATCAAAAATCAAAAATAAAATCTCGCATATATGTCAGATTTCCAAAACGAACCACAGAACGTAGCGCAGGACGTTCGGAATTATATCAAAAATCAAAAACAGATAGCCGAACTTCAGCAAGCCAACGCAAAAATCGCCAAAAAAATCAGCGATGCCCACAAAAACAACCCACTAATTTTTAGCCAGTACAAAACCACAGGCACAAAATTGGGCTTGGATATAGCAGAGAACGAGCGCGTTGAGTTGGATTTTGAAAATCAAGGCGAAAAAATCGCCTTTTTAGATAGGCTGCCGCCTCAATACAAAACCACCACTACCACCATCAACTCGCGGTATATTTCACAGCAACAGAAAATAAACGCCAAGCTACGCGAATTAATTGAGAAGCACAAAGGACAAGTAAAGAAAAACGTATTTTTGGAACTGTTGGTGCGATAATTTTTTATTCCCAAACAAACTTTGCCTATGAAAACTATCAAATTAAGGCACCTTACGTTGGTGAAATATAGGCGTATCAGCGACATATACCGCTATCTGAGCGAATACAAGCTGGAAGCGGCTGCCAAAGAACAGGTTATTTCCGCTTTATTTAGCTACGAATTTAGCAAAGATAACAGTTTGACACGCCTACTGGCTCACGACACCTCGCATTTGAGTAATCCCTGCTATGAATTGGATAAAATTTGGGTAGATAATTATATCAACACCCACTTTCGCCCCAAAAAAATCAATCCACTAATCTAATGCTTCTCCAAAAATGCAAAAAAAAACTTAATTATGTGGCTGTGTATATCAAAGATGAGCAGCTTTTTTTGTCTAAAAATTTTGAGCTTGTTATGTCGCCACCCTTGACTAAACGGCATTTCACTAAGAATTGGCAAAAAGCACTTTTTTGGCAGGAACGTACAGAAATTTCAGCCTGTATGAATGAGCGGCTTGAAGCGGCCAAAAATAAGGGGTTGATAGATGATTACGAAATCGGAATTTACTCTTTTACCCTACGTTAAATAACAAATTTAAAACTATTGATATGTCTAAAAAACAGTATTTTTTACCTTACGTCAAAATAAACGGCAAACAATTTTACTTGTCTCAAAAATACCCACACCTACTCGCGCCACCCATAGTTCCCGAAAGGGACTTTATAGAGAGCATATTTGAGGCTTTCGCTTGGGAAATAGGCCACGAAGACGAAGAGGCTGTTTATCACACACTCAAAAATCAGCTTGAACAGGCTAAAAATAAAGGCTTGATAGATAGCTATGATTTTATAGCAGCTTGGAGAAACACCGAAACGCGCCGTATTGCTGCCGTTGTTATTGGTAATGATAATTTTTTTCTATCCAGCTTATATCCTAAACTTTTTCACCACCCTACCTCCGATTTGCCAGCTTTTATTTTTGAAGAAATGACAGAGCAGGATTTTGTACCTGATTTAGAAAATGCCCTTGTTTGGTACGAGGAAGACAAAGATGGGCAAAAAGCTATAATTGAGCATCTTAAACAAGCTAAAAACAAAGGCTTAATAGTCAAATACACCATTATGAGCCTTACTAAAACACAATAAAACACCAATTTCCAACCACTAAAAAATCAAAAAATGTCCGAACCCACCAAATTATTACTTCCCTTTTTTACAAAAAACGGTGAAGAGTTTTTTATCTCCAAGCAGTACCCGTATATGTTTGCTCCAGATATAGATATTTTCCCCAACTACGTTACAAACGATATTCAACAGGCTTTCACTATGGAAGTAGGACACGAAGACGAAAATGTTTTTCTTCGTCATACCCGAAATAGTTTCGTCAAAGCCAAAGAAAGCGGCTTGTTAGATTCCTTTAACGTCAGGGTTGGCTACTTTGCATAAATTCCCAATTTTCAACTAAAAAACAAACCCCGTTGCTTATGCTTCGGGGTTTATTTTTTTATGCGAGTTCGCTCATATAGTTGATTTCCATTATTCCATCAACGGCGCTTGAACCCATATTAATAGCTATCTCGGACGAGGTTAGTACGATTTCTCCGCGTGCTGTGCAAGTGCTGCTATTAGCTGCATAACAGGGAACGCGCGGGCTACTTCCATTTTTCCATTGTAGCAAACTGGGCAATTTTAGTCTAAAATTAATCACCGTAGCCGTTAAATCTACTGCTGCCTGTACAAAAATAGTCTTGCCTATGACCTTGTAGCGGTAGTAACTATTGGCAGCGTTAAAGGCTGTGCCTGCTGAGATAAGCGCAGCAACGCTGGCTGTTTGCCAAGCACTCTCTATGCTATCCAATCGCGCGTCTGCTATTTGCGCCGAGAGTATCAACGCGTTAATTTGGTTGAAAACGTTATTGCGATTGAGTGCCGAGAACAGTACAGTATTAGCTGGTTGGCTGGCGGCTGTGATGAGGCTGGCTTCGTTGCGGACGGCTACCTGTTTGGTGGTTGAGTTTTGGTATAGCTTGGTTGGTTTAATTGGCGTTTGATTAAATTGCATATAAACCGAATGCCCAGCGGGTTTGGCGGTGGTGGTTTTTTCCAACAGCAACCAAAGCTGGTTATCATACCAAACCCAGCCTTTATTGGTGGCATAATCCGTGCCGTTGTCGGTATAAATATCACCGCCAGCCAACAAATTAGCCCCACCTGTGCTGCTGTACATAGCCAGCATTTTTAATGCTTCGGTTATGTCTTGGGATTGATAACCTAAAACTTGCAGGTCGTCAATAGTGAAAGGATGACCGCCGACATTGGCAGCATCGTCAAGGAGATTTTGTCTCATTATGGGTTATTTGTTTGAAGTTGTGTAATAATTTGAGGGTCGGCGGTAGCTTCTGGGCGAACGTTTAAGATGAGTTGGGTAAGCTGAGGATTGGCTAAAGCTAAGGATTCGTCCGAAACTTGGGCAGTAAAAACGCGCAGTTCTGAGATAATATGCCCACGCGCGCTGTCCAACTCTTCCCGTATAAATCTAAAATTTTGAACGCTGCTAAAACTTTGCCCGTCCAGCGCATTGACCACAGCGAGGGGAATATCCAAATAGTTCAGCGCACTAGGTCCATCTTTGCCCACCTCTTGCAAGTCGCTTATTATGGTATGCAGCCGAAATTGATAATTTCTGCACGTGCGCACGCCTGTACTTTGCCGCTCCCAATCCGCACCCTGGTCAAACTCAACCAGCACACAGGGCAATTCCAAATTTTCGTCCCTGTTGTCGTCGCCTCGCCAATCCTCTACCTGCCCGTTGTACAGGCTAACTGATTTTATATCTTGGACTTGACTGATTAAGCGAGCCTTTAGCTCTTGGAATAGTGTTTTTTGCCAGCTCATTGAAATATAGATTTTAGCCGTTTTTTGATAAAATCGTCAATCTTGGAGTTCAGCTCGCGGCTGTAGCCAATAAATTGACGTTGGGGAATTTTGATTTTTATCTCTTTGGTTGTCGCCAATCGCTTCCAAAGTTCGTTTTTGGTTTCTTTGAATTTTGCCCAAAAGAAACTCCTTTGCTGCTCGGTGGGGTTTTGGTTAATCTGCCCCCCCTCGTTGTGAATATCAGCGTAGGGCAATAGAGAACCTATAGTTACGCTTCTGGCGGTTGTGCGAAGTCGGCGAATAGAGCGGCGCAACCGTCCTGACTTAACAAGCAAATTGCGTTTTTTTGAATTTTTGTCTGCCTTGCTGCGGGGCTTCCATTTCTCACCATCAAAGGCTTGTTTTCTAAAATTTTCTTTGAAATGGCTGGCTGCCAGCTCGCCGACTTCTTTGGTAAGGTTGTTTTTGAGTTGTTTATATTTTTGCTTAACCTCATTAAAACCATTTTTTGCCATAGCGTGGGAATTTTAGCTGCTCATTATTTCAGCGTTTCGGATAGCTGAAAGCAGAATATTAGATATTTCTGTTCTTATTTTTTCAACGTCCGCTTGCCCATTTTGGGCGTAGGATATTTTAATCTCGCCCACCAAGTTGCCCACATTAACAGTTACATTTCGGGTTTCTTTGCCCCCGCTCACTATAGCCCGCTCGCTTTGTTGCATTTCGCGGTCAGTTTTACTTTTGCCTGTTGTGATTGTTTTTTTGCTTGGGCTGGATAGCGCGGGCGTTGTTTTTTCTGTACTGGTTGTACTTGTTTTTTCACCCCTGAGATTAGCCAAATAATCTTTGGCACTAATTCCCAACGCTTTCTGGGCATATTGCCCACCCGCAGTATTGGCAGCTTGATAAAATTGGGCTTCCATAGCCGACACGTCTTCGCCCTTTTTTACTTTTTGTTGATAGAGCGAAATTTGCGATTGGACGGCTTCGTTCAGCGATGCCTGTGCTGCTGCTTTTTCGCCTGTTATGCTCTCGCGCAAGTCAGCAAAATTGCCTGCCAAACCTTCAAAATCGAGCGTTAGTAAATTGCCCACCATACCATAAACGCTGGCGTTGGCATCGTACAAACTGCTGGCAAGCCCTGAAGCAAAATTTACAGTTTTGTAGAAACCCAACTCCAGATAATTCATAGCCTTACTGGTAGCATCGCCAATTTTTGCCCACGTGGGTGCAAATTGTTGCTGCTCGGCAGCTATAGCTTTCTCCCACTCCAATTGTTCGGATAATTGCGTAGAAAATTCGGCATTTTTGCTTATGGCTTCGTCTAAATTAACGTTAAGCCCTGCCAAATTTTCCACCATACCCAAGCCCATATTTTCTCCAGCTTCGCCAAAAATCAGTCCCAAACTCTCTTTAAACTGAGCGGCTGGTAGCTTGGCAGCCAACAAAGATTGGCTAATTTTTTGGGTAGCCTGTGCTGTGGAAATTTCGCCTTTTTTCAATTGGGTGGTCAAGCCATCTATAAAACCATCGCCCAAAACTTTATTGAGCGTTTTTTTATTAGCTGCCCCCAAGATGCCCAATTGGGTTTGCACTCCTTCAAAAATACCGATTAGATTTTCCGCACCGCCGACCTTATCCGTCTGGGAAAGCAAGGCTACCTGTTGCGAAGCAGTAATCCCCAACGCTTTCATCTCGTCCGAGTATTCACTAATTTGCGCCAACATCTCGCCCGACTTGTTAGCTCCCGAAGCGTAGCCTTTTTCTATCAAGGACAGGGCAGCTTCGCCAGACAAACCAAATTCTCGCGTGAGCGTAGAAGCAGCTGATACTGTGGTTTTGTAATCGTCTCCAAAAGTTCGGGATAAAGCTGTGGCTTGGGTGCTTAGTTTTTGGGCAGATTCGCCAGCTAATCCAAAAGTTTGTTCAATAACTTGATTGTTGTTGCGTATTTCTGCACTTACATCAACCAAGTGCTTGCCTGTAGCCAAAGCCACTGCCCCCACAGCCGCTATGGCTCCAATAGGACCCGCTAATCCCAAGCGTGCCATTCCTGCAAATCTCCCCATTCCTTTCATACCTGAAGCTTTCCCGAATTGGGATAAGCCCCTGCCGCCTCTTCGGGGATTTCCAGATAAGGAAGTTTTATCTCCATTATCATCTTCTGTCCAACTCTCGCGTACAGTGTTCCCTTGTTTATCAAGATAAACTTTTTCGCGCATTTTTTTGCCTGTCAAAGGGTCTATGTTGGAACTGCCTAATGAGTTTGAGGCGAAACGTTCGCGATTGGAGCCGCTTAACGACATTTGCCCATTCCCCAAATCAAACCTCATAGATTTGCTTAACCCTTCAGCTTTTTTGGTGGTTTTGGCAAGCCTGTTATCAATTTTATCAAGGGCAGGTTCAACCCTGTCATCTACGTCAATGACGAATGTTGTTGTGTTTTTCTGCATAGTGGTAGCGTTATTTTTTGATTTTAGCTAAAACTCCCACGCGTATTTCGTCAGCTTTGGTGGCAAATTCCAGCTTGCTGATAGTGCTGCTTTGGCTGCCCAAGTCGTGCTGGATTTCCATAACGAGAGGATTGGTTTTGAAGTATCGCAGGTAGCGGCTTAGGTATTTGCCTTTGCCTGTTTTGATATAATAAACTTCATCGGGCTGAGTAGCTAACAATTCTAAATAAGGTAACCCGTCCCACTTGATATTGGCTGAGTTAAAATTGCTACGGTTCAATAATAGTGGCAGTTCGTTGTAATCCAAAACAACGGCTACGTCTTCGTCAGTTTGCCCATATTTATTGGTGCGATTAGCAAACCAATTTTTGCCCTGTTCGTTTGTCGGTGTTGCAGCGTTGGCAGTTGGTGCATTTTTGGAGATTTCGCGGTATTTTTCCAATTCGTAGTTTTCATAACTCAACTGCTCGGATTCGTTGAGGTTGATATACATTTGCTTATTGGTAAAAACTTCGGCATCGCCTGCGCGGTCGGTAAGAAACCCAGACTTATCCATTTTTTTATACGCGTCTTCTGGCAATAGCTCCAGGGCGGCTTCTGTATCCACTATTTTATCCGAATTTTCATCCGCCTCGTCTTGAGTTATTGGGGTGAAAATACAGCGGCAACCCCAGCCGTTGGGCGGGGTCAGTTCTCCCATTTCACCAGCTTTAAAAATATAACCATCCAGCGCGCTGTGTTCGTTGCGCACGCGGTCGTCGCCCACAGTATCGTATCTCCAAAATGGCAAAGCATCAGCCACTTCCAACGCTTGATAATAACTACTGCTTCCGTCCGCTGTGGCTTGGGCGAGGTTAAATTCAGCTTCCAAATAACGCCCGTTGTAATTATCGGCAAGCAAAGGCGAGGCTTGCTTTTTGAAGTCAGCGAAACTTACTTCTGGCGTAATCAATTGGTTAAGTTCAGCGCAAGCTGCTAAAGTTTTGGCTGTGGAAAAGCGTAGTATATTGGCTTTCATCAACACCTGCGCCAATTTAGCTGGGCTTTTATAGGATTTTGAACTAAACTTCCAGCCCTTGTCAAAACCTGAAAGCAAGGTCTGCTGGGTGGCTTGGTTAAGTAGTTTATCAAAATTAGCCTTACCCTTTGCCTTATAAAGGCGTTCCAATATATCTTCCTCTTGTTTGGAAATTAGCGCAATCATCAACCTGCCTAAAGGTTGGGGTGGGCAGCAGGAGCAGAAGTTTTTAATCGGGGCCTGGTTGTTTTGTTTTTGGGTATTTTCGGCGGCTGTCGCTTTTGGGTTTAATTTAATGCCAACCTCCTTTTCTATTATATCCAAAGGAACGTCTCCAATCCCCAAATTCTGTACTCGCTCTATTATACTCAGCTTTTCCTCAACCGTCTGGCTTACGCTGTCATCGTATTGAAAACTACCACCTTGCACAGGCAAACCGTGAATGGCTAATAAAGGCAGTAATTGATGGTTAAAAACATTTTCTACCATCGTGTGGTAGGCGGCTATAGCATCGTCTTCAGCCTCTTGATGGACTTCGGCTTGGCTGCGGCTGCTTCCATTTTCGCTGCTCATAGTCTGCAAAAGCAAAACCAAAGCAATACTACCGCTGAGGTATTCTCTCTGATTTTGATAGATACCCATACCTTTATCGCTGGGGTTGGAAATATCAAAACCAGAGCCTTCTGGCACTACCAACGTGCCACTGCCTTGAAAGTCAGCTGCTTGGATTTCCACTTCTTTTTTAGCGTTGGGGTTGTCTATTTGGTAGCTAAACTTATACGTTGGATTGGCGGTCTTGTCGGAAAAATCAGCAGCATCCACGTTCGTCTGCCGCGAATAAATAGCATAGGGAGTTACTATTTCCAAAACTCCCAAATTGTGAGGCTCGCCAATTTCTACCAGATAGTTGCTATATGGTGGCTGGCGAAAAAATATACCTTCCCTATCGCTTTCATTGACAAGTACCAAACCCCATTCGGGCTTGACGTGTTGGCGTGGTATAAGTTGAATATCCATCAATTCTTTGTTTTGTATGCTGAACTCAACCAAAGAATGCCCCCACCAGTCCGCCTCTAAAATATGTGTGATAAATTTGGGAATAAGTGGGTTTTTTAACCACTTGTTTATTGCCTCGTCTCGCTCACCTTTGGAGTTGATAAAAATAATGTTGGTGTTGATACATTTTAGAGTAATTCTGCGCAAGCAGGAGAAAACCTTGCTGTCTCTAACCGTTTCTTTGTAGGCTTTGTATAGATTGCGGCGGTCGTAGCTGTTGATATTTTGGGCAGCAGCAACGGCAGCCCTGTACTGGGCTATGTCTGGGTTAGTGGGGCGTTGAGTAACAAGTTGGATTGCGGAACTTACATTTTTGGCAATATCTTTAACTTTATTATTAGCCATCTGGAGACTGTTGTTTTTTTGATAAAATGGGATTTAAAAAAGCAAGGCGGGCGAATTATCAGCCAGCTAAAAAAGACTTCAAAATAAGCTATTTAAACGCTATTTAAACGCTTGGGATTAACCAAAACCATTATTGCGCGGCGGCTTGGTTCTGATAATTTTGATGGTGTCAGTATTTTGTTCTTCTGTAGCTGTTTCTAAGCTTAGTCTTGGGAGTTCTAAATTTAGTTTGTTGGTGCGTATTTCCTTGAGTTTTAACAAGGCACTCTCGTACCTTTCGTTCCTGTGTTCTGGCACTCGGTTGGCTGGCAAGCGGGCGTGGTAGTGATAAATAAGAATATCACAGGCAATCATAACCAACAAAGGGTTACGCAAATCACCTTCTGCGAAAAAGTTGGTGTCAGTCAGGGCTGTACCTGCGGCGGCTGTGGCTACACAATTGTAAGCCTTGCCGTCAGCGTCAATTATCACTTCGCCCATTTGGTATGCCTGTGCTACTGAGTAGTCGTAGGCTTTTATCGCAAAAATGGTTTTGGTGTCGTAGACAAAATTGAGATAGCCCGAAATCTCCGCTATCGTAGCGCGTTCGGCTACGCTCATATTTGCAGTTTGTAATGCGCCAGCGATTTGCGCCAATTCAGTGTCCTTGCAAATCAAGTTAAGGTCAGCTGTGGTTATAAACATAGTTTAAAAGTTGTTTTTTGATTTTTTGGCTCTGTGGAATATAACTTGGCTGCTGGTTTTGGTTATCTCGTTAAGTTTGAAAATCGCACCCTCCAGCGCGTCGGGTCCGTCATCAGGGGCTTTGCTGCCGCGCTCTATATTTTTGAGCTGTTCCTGTAGCTCTCGCATATCCGCGTTGCCTTCTTCATCTGAAGAAAACCAAATACGGCTATTTTCAAACAAACCAGCCAACGCTGATATACGAGCGAATTTATCCCCTTTTTGCCTTTTATCGCCGCGCACGCCCAAACTTTCGCCACGCCGTTCGGCTTCTTCTTCAAAGGTTTTGATATGCATACCCTGTATAAAATTGGCTTCCATCCAAAATTGCAGCGGTGCGTCCCCTGCCCATTTGCGCAGCTCGTAATGCCAATTTACCATTTCCACCGCAGAGGCTCGGCGGATATAAGTTTTTAGAATGTGATAATTAGCTCCTTTTTTACCCACTAATACGGTGGCTTTAAAGTCTGAAGTTGCGCTGTTGGTGTAGCTGGGGTCTGTATAAACTACTAAAGCTTCATATTCGTGCAAAGGCGCAGGCGTGCGGGATAAAAACCAGTCTTCTTTGAAAATACTGCCCTCAACTAAAGGATTATGAAAAAGCTCTTTTTGTGCCAAACGCCAGCCAGTTATTTTTACCAAGTTATTGATATCCTCAACTGTGTTTTTTTCTGGCCAAGCTGGGCTACCATCTTCCAATAAAGCGCATATTTTTTGGCACGAGGCTGCTGGGTTTTCTGAGACTTTTTGCAAAATTGAATAGTTGGAAATCAAATTCCCAACAAATAAAAAACGTCCGCCTTGGGTGCTAAAAGAATTGAATAAAGCAGAAAAACACCAATCATAAGCCTCGCTCACCAGCACTTTGTTTTGTACCAATTTATCGTCATCAATGTCATCGCAGACGATATAATCGGGGCGATTGGCACCTTTGCGCAACCCACGCGGACTTTGGCGGCGACCAATAGCTTTAAACCGCACGCCTTTTTTGGTGGTAAAATCTCCAAAAGTCCAACTTCCAGAACTCTCAAACTCTCCAAAGTCAGCTATAAGCCGCTCGTTTTCGGAAAGTTCAGCCTGCAAATCAGTCAGCAAGCCCGCCGCTGCGTCTGAAGTTGCTGAGACCAACACCATAAACTTTAGCTTATCTTGCAACATTAGCCAAATAGGTATCATTACACAAGCATTTACTGACTTGGCGTGTCCCCTTGGCCACATTTTCAACAGCAAACAAGTGGATAAATCGCGCAGCTCTTCCGCTAATAAAATATGGAAAGCCGCGCTTGGGGCTGTGCAATAGTGCGGAAAATAATAATCGCAGAAGCTGCGATAATCGCTTAATAATTTATTACAACGATTTTTACGCTGCTGGTTGGTTTCGGTTGTGAGTTCCTGTTGGTTGCTGCGAATAAGTGCTACGGTTTGGTTAAACCGCTCCAGCAATTCTTTATTTTTACCTTTTATTGGCGACTTCATATTTATATAATTGTTTTTAGTGACGATAAGAAAGTTCCTTAGCTTTTTCGCTCACAAAATTGAGCATAGCCTCGTATGCTTCCTCTTGCCACGGTTCTTTGTCAGGCAAATTTTTGAGGTATTGGCAAAATTCAGCACCAATCCCAGTGTAATGCCCCAGGTCAGCTTTTTTGTCTAATTTTTCATTCGCGCTGGCTAATTTTAACAGCATATCAACTTCTTTGGGGGCTGCAACGCGATTTTCAGATTGGATAGCTTTTTGGATATTATAGATAAGTTGCAGGTTGCTTGCTTTAATAATTTGAACGCTGGCAAATTGTGCCTCTTGTAATTCTTTCCAGTTGCCGTCCTTGACCCACTTTGACATTTGTGGAGGAGCCACCTCTAAAATATCACAAACGTCAGACTGTTTCATACCCCTCTCAACAAATAAGGAATAAGCCAATTGCTTGTTATCGCGTGCATTTTGTGGTTTCTTTGGCGTCATTTTTATTATTTTTTTTGCAAATTTGGGGCGAAAAAGGCAGAAAAATTAAAGTGTAAAAAAACTTTCACGAAAAAACGGGAAACTTTCACGAAAAAACGGGAAACTTTTTCCCTTGTCAAAAATAACGCTTGGAAAGGCTATAATTTTGCTGTCGCAATGTTTTAATAGGCTTTTATTTTTTCACAAAAACCAGCGCATTTATGTAATTAAATTATGGATAATCAAACTATCAACCTTGATTTAATAGTCCTGAAAAAAACCGACAAAGCAGGGGGGACGGATTTTGTATTGAGTGATAGTGGTGTTAATCGCTACGGCTCAAGGGTACTTACGTCAGGGGTTAATTTGGAGGCTTTTATTAAGAACCCTGTTATGCTCTGGGGTCATCGCCGCTACGCAGAAAATGGGAAAACAAACATTATCGGCAGGTGGGAAAACATTCGCATAGAAAATGACCAGTTGATAGCCACACCAGTTTTTGATGAGGGTAGCGAATTGGGCAAAGAGGTAAAAAGGCAGGTGGAAGAGGGATTCGTTAAAGCCGTTTCAATTGGCTTCTATGCAAAAAGGTGGAGCAACGACCCTGGTTACTTGTTGCCAGAACAAACTGATTGGACTGTTATAGAAGCTGATTTAATTGAGGTTTCTTTTGTAGATATACCAGCCAATCCCAACGCAGTCAAAAAATTGAATTTTATATTACCAAATCCACAAACCCATCAAGAGATGAAAACAGTAGCGATAACATTAGGGCTTCAAGAGGGAGCAACCGAAATGCAAGTTGTGCAAAAAGTCGCTGAATTGCAAGCAGCCCACCAAAGCGCAACCACCGAAAATGCCACGCTAAAAGCAAAATTGGTAGCGATTGAAGAAGGTGAGAAAAAGCGAAACTGCGAGGAACTGGTCAGCAAGGCTATCAGCGAGGGCAGGATAACCGAAGCGGCTCGCCCAGCTTATATCAACTATGCGATGACCAATTTTGAAGAATGCAAAGCCAACTTGGAGAAAATGCCAGCTTACAGCCCCTTATCTGCCCAGATAGAAACCGCAAAAACACCTGGAGGTGCAGTCGTAAATTCGGAGGTGCAAAAATTCCAAGCTATGAGTGCAACTGACAGAAAACAGCTTGCCAAAAATAATCCGTCTGAATACCAAAGGCTATCCCAATTGGTGGTTGAAGAAGCCAAAAGAAACGGCAGTCTTAAATAGTGTTTAATCTCCGTTTGAACAGCGTTTAAAAATTTTATTTCTCACCTTATTTGAAAATTTTATGAAAGATTTTTTAGAAAAAATTGGCGGTTGGAAAGTGGCAGCTTTTGCCCTTCTGCTTTTTGCTTTTTTGATTTTCGCGCTGTCAGCTTCTGGGCAGTCGCCAAGCGATAAGATGCCAGGTGACTTACCTTATTCCCCTACGCAGGTTGGTAACGGCGAAAAGTGGATAATTCCCAATATAGAAAATGCTTCCGCAGGCAGCAGTAATTTTGAAAAAGGGGGATTGGTTACTATCGTGTTGGCGGTTATTGGTTTGGTTGCCACTTTAATCAGGGAAAGCAATGGCAGGCAAAAAAACTTAGAAGACTTAATAGCCAACCAAACTAAAGCCATCACTGCTTCCAGTGAAGCGATAGTGCAAAATAGACATTCTGACGAGCTAAGAGGTCAAGCGATTATGACCAAACTTGGAACTATTGAAGAAAAAATTGATAACCTAAAACCCAACTCCTAAGCTATGGCTGGATTTAAAAAAGAAGCTTATTTAGCAGAGTATATCAACGACCCACTGCTAAATTATTTTAAAAACGATTGGTTTTTATCTAATGGAGCCGATTGGAGTGCTTTCGTGGAAGATGACCGTATTAATGCTACACTTATGGGGGCGCAGTCTCCTGTAGTTAAAGGTGCGCCAATGGCAGCACTCACCCCACAAAAACGGACGGATACAGTTGATTATATAGGTATGAATTACTATCGCCCCGCCAACTCCACTTTGGTACAATTTGCTGATGAATATGGCAGGATGGTAGGGCAACTGCAAACTATTGTACCACAACAAAAAGCAGACTTAGCCAACGCAGTAGCCAGTGAAGGTATCCACAATACTTCGCCTTTTATAAATACGCCAAGCACACCAATCATACAAACTCCAGCAGGCAATACGACCTTGAGTGATGGCAAAAGAGAGATAACAGCTACTGAGATTTTTGCGATTAGGGCTGCTTTTAACACCCTCTATCCAGGCCTCAAAGGTATTAAGTTGCAAATGGTCATTGATGAAGTCTCTTATGCAAACTTGTGCAACAAAAATAGCACGCTGCAAGCACAAGTGGGCTATCAACAAGGTCCAGGCACAATTCGCTTCCCATATTTGGATATTGCTGATATAATGCTATTCTCAGATTCCAGAACACCGTTTTACTCCATATCAACAGGGCAAAGAGCCGTGTATGGCACTACTTATGTAGCAGCCTCGCACCACAAAGCTGCTGTGTTAATGGCTCCCAAACGGTCATATGGAACGGCTATCGGCACATTCAAAGAGTTCCTAAACGAGAACGATGCTAATTGGCAAGGCGATATATTGTCCTATGGTCAATTTGCTTATGCGGGGCCTTTGTCTTCTGATTTGCAAAGCAACCTCCAATATATGGGGGCAATTTTGCGCACCTAATCTCTATTTCTAAAAATACGAAAGGGTTGTTTTTAGCAACCCTTTTTTTACCCTCAAAATTCCTATGGCAAATAATAAAGAAAAAGAACTCGTGGGCTTGCCAAAAGAAGCCACAGATGAACAATTCGTAACCCGTATCTCAAACCTATTGGAGGTAGAAAAAAAAGCCAAAATTTATATTGGCTTGCCAGAGGATACAGGCGTTGAAGAGCTAATGGAAAAACTCACCCCCCAAAAGGTTGAAAACGTTGCTGATGAGAAATTGCAGGTTATAGCCGAAAGCTATTTCAAAGACAATACGTTCGCAAAAGAATGCTATATCAACAAGCAAACAGGGGATTTGTACGCGTTGCCTCACCAGTTTGTACTATTAGCGGTTTCCGAAGCTGTGATTTTGGTTGCCACCAAAAAAGAGAATAAAATTTCCCTTCGCCCTCTAAAATCTTAGCCTTATGCCTTACCCGTCAATTAATATCAATATCGTAAATGGCGCAACTAACACGGACGATAGCCTTGATAATGTAGCACTTCTGGTGGTAGTGGATACGGGAAGCGTGAATTCGGTAGCACATTTGCAAACAGCCGAATTGTACAGCGAGGCTCAAGCCAATACGCAGCTAAATATCAACGCGGCTGATGATGCCAACTCCATTATTTTGCGCCACTATCACATAGCAGAGTTTTTCCGAAAGAACCCCAACGGACGCTTACACTTTCTGAATATCAACGGCACAGCCGCAAGCCCCAGCGATGTTGGTGATATAGCCACTGCAACATACAACTACATCAAAACGCAGGGCGGAAAAATCAAACAGGTGGCTGTGGCATTCAATTCGCCAGCAGCAAATTTTTTGAATATATTGCACGGTGGAACTTCGTCAGGCGGTGCGGTTGGTTTTCAGTCAATAGCTGATAATTTGCGCAATACTGACTTTATGCCTGTGGATGTGTTTTTCTTAGAAGGCAGCAATCTTTCCAGTATGCCTGCGCCAGATTTCCGAGCCAAAAATTGTCCCAACGTTGCTATAGTTTTGGGCAACGACGCAGATTTTATGGATGCTGGCAATCAAGACTTTGTGGGAACTTGCGCTGTAGGTACTGTGCTGGGCTGTTCCACTAACAAGCAGCTACACGATTCCTTTGCTTGGGTTGGCAACCCAACCAATAACCTCACGGACACAGCTAAAAACAAATTTTTGCGCGCTGCTATTTTTGGGCTTACAAGCGTACAAAATAACACAACAGCAGACCTAACGCAGCTTGACGCTTACGGCTATGTATTCCCTCGCACATTCCCCAATATGTCAGGGGTTTATTGGTCGCAGTCAAATAATTGCGTAGCTGAGAACACCAGTTTATACAACACCGAGCGCGTGCAAGTGGTCAATAAAGCCTACAGGGTTTTATACCAAGCCCTTTTCCCTTATATCAATCAGAAAGTTGATATTGACGCACAAGGCAGACTTAGCGTAGCCCAACGCACTATCATAGCGAACGAAATTACAAACGCTATCAACGCTAATATGGGCGAAAATATAAATGAAATAACGCTTGTTATGGTTGACCCTGCTAAAGATGCCAACAACGTACCCTATCCCAGCATATTAGCGGACAAAACCTTGCGCGCTTGGGTTGGCATTCGCCCATTTGGGAAAGCAGAGCAGATTAGGGTAGAACTCTCTTTAACCTCTCAAACTATTTAAAATTTATGGCTATTGTAAATTTAAAAAACTACGACTTTACTCAGATTAAAGTTAGTTTTCTGGGCAATACTTATGTAGTTGGGGTCAAGAGCATTGAGTATTCAATGAAGCAAGATAAAACGCTTGTTTATGGGGCGGGGGCTTTACCTGTAGGTATAGGCAAGGGAGTTATAGACTATTCGGGTAAGCTGGGAATACATTTATCCGAAGTCAATAAAATGAAAGTTGCTGCTGGTGTGAAACAAGCGGTAGATATACCGCCATTTGATTTGGTTATTCAGTATGCAGATGGCACCGCACCATTAGAAACAGTAACCCTCGCTGGTTGCCAATTTACTGAAGAAAGCGTCAGCGTGGCAAGCGGCGACACCGAAACTGTTGTGGATATGCCCATTGTATTTTTATCAATCCTCTAACCTCTATTTACCAAGATGAGAATTCTGAAATTGTTGGATGCTCAACTGAGCGATTTTGAACAAAAGGTTGGCAAAGGCAACCTCGTTGTTATTGAAAAAAAAGATAAAAACGGGGATTTGGAAGGGCATATTTGTTTGCAACGCCCAAGCTCTACCCCCAATTACTTTTCAACGGCTTCGCGCTTCCGCCAAATAGCCAGAGATAATAAGGACCTAGAAGCGGGCGAACTTATCTTGCGAAGCTGTTATTTGGGGGGCATTCAAGACTACGACCCAAAAAAAGAAAATGATGCTATTCGTAATAGCGCACTTTATGTGGGTGTGTTGATGAAATGCTTCCAAATTGCTGACGAAGATTTTATCCAAGGGGCGCAAGGCTTGGGGTTTCGGATTATGTAACCCAACTTTGGGAGCGGTATCCAAAAATTAGCCAGTGCGAAAACAATTTGCACCAACGGATGGAGGCCGCAATACTTTACTATGGCGGTTTTAGCCTTAGCGAAATAAGGGCTATGGACGACTGCACTTTTATGGAAACGTTTCGCGCTATAGAATACATACGCGAACAAGAAGCAAAACAACAAAATGGGAGAGTTTAAAGTCACCGCTAACAAAGCTATCAACCTCATCAATTCGTCCGCTGTGAAAGGCGTTATCACGTTCAAAGGAGGTTCTTACAAGGCTCGCAATGCCAATGGAGACATTGAAAATGTCAGCTTCCCCACGCTTCAGTTGCCAGAGGCCAGCACGCTGGCTATAGAAGTGCAAAAGTCCATTATAGAAACCCCGCTCAACGGTGGGCGGGGTTCTTTTAAAGAAATCGTACAAATTGGGGAGTACGAAATCACTATTGTAGGCACGTTGTTAGCCCAAAACTACGAACAGGCTAACGCTGAAATTCAACGAATAAACGACCTTTTTAAGGTAAATCGTAGCCTCAATATCATCAATGATTATTTGCAATCATTGGGAATAACCCAAGTGGTTTTGCGCACACTTAGCCTGCCAGAACTACAAGCTGGCGAATATCAACGCAGCTATCAAATAACCTGCGTATCTGACAATAACCCAGAAATCCAAAGTTTAAACCTATGACACAACCCTTTTATAAAAAAAATGTAGAGCAAGGTCAAGATGTTATTGACCTTACCCTACAGGAATACGGAGATGTCAAGGGCTTATTTTTATTATTGGAAGATAACCCCAGCTTTGATTTGGACAGCGATTTGGACAGTACGGATACAGCTAAGTTTCGCAACGTCCCGCCTGCTTTTGCCAATCTAAATAAGCGCAATTTGGATTTTATGCGGCAAAACAACATTCTTATAAACACCCAAAACACTACGCTATGACGGTAGAAATGTGTGCAGAAATTCGTATTGGCGAATTAGTTCTCTATTCTCCGCAACAGGTAACAATAGAAAAAAGCTGGGAGTTCTTATCCGACACAGCAACCATAAGTTTTGCGCGCGGGCTTTTTAGGAATGCAGATTCGGGTAGTTATCAAAACACACAGCTTGCCAATACTATAAAAGTGGGTAGCCCTGTGCTGATAAAGTTGGGTTACGATTTTAATTTTGAAACTGAATTTGAGGGTTTTGTAACCAGCATTTCGCCCGAAACCCCTACCGTAATAAAATGCGAGGACGCAGCTTGGCGTTTGTGCCAAACCAACTACACAGCAAGCTGGTCAAAAATCAGCCTAAACGAACTTTTGGCGTATCTCCTTAGCCCTTTGGGAATAACTTTTCAAACTGCTGGAGATATAAATTTGGGTAAGTTTTTGGTAAAACAGTCCTCAGCTTATAAAATACTTTCAGAGCTAAAAGAACAGTACGGCATTTATAGCTTCTTTAAAGCTGGGCAGCTACTCGCAGGTTTTCCTTATCAATCCAACCCCAAGCGTATCGTGTTGGATTATGCCAATAATATAGACCCAACAAGCCGTAATAGTTTGGCTTATCAAAACGAAGACGAACGCAAAATTAAGCTAAAAGGCTCTTCTGCGCAAACTAAGGGCGGCAAGCCTATCACGTGGGAAACAGGCGATGAAGATGGTGAATTGCGTACGCTGAACCTAAGTGTAAATTTAACCCTTGCTGAAGTAAAGCAATTCACAGAAGAGAAGCTAAAACTTTATCGCCGCAATGGATATAAAGGTGAGGTAACCACTTTTGGGCTGCCCTTTGTGGAGCATTCTGATATTGTGGAGATAGTTGATAATGACTACCCAGAACGAAACGGGGCTTGCCGTGTGGATAAAGTTTCCGTGAGTTGGGGCGGTAGTGGATACAGACGAACACTTAGCTTGGGGCAAGCTGCAATTTAAACAGCATTTATATGGCTTTTAAACAGCATTTATATATGACAGATGAACAGATTGGAGAAGGATTTAAAAAATTACTCAATATATCGCAAAGCAACTGTTTTTTTATGGCGCAGGTTGAGAGCGTGGATAAAGATAATTATACCCTCAACGCGAAATTAGAGGACAGCGGCTTGCCTGTTGAAGGCGTGCGATTAAAGCCAAGCGAGGGCGATGGGTACACCCTGTTGCAGTTCCCTGTTATTGGCAGCCTCGTCTTGTTGGCGCAGTTAGATAAGACCGAATTTTTGCTATTAAGCTGCGACCAGGTGGAAACCGTACTTTGGAAAAATGAAGCTGGTTTCGCAATGGAAATTGACGAAAACGGCGACCTTATTTTCAACGGTGGCAGCTTGGGGGGAATGGTCAAGGTGCAAGAGCTAACCGCCCAACTAAACAAAAACAACACGCTGCTCGCTGCTATATTAGCTATTATCAACGGTGCGCCTATTACTGAGGCTGGCGGCGGCGCACCATCAGCCCTACAAGCTGCGCTTAAGGTTGCGCTCGTGGGCAAAAGTTTGGGCGATTTCAGCCAATTAGAAAACCCTAAAATCAAACAATAAAGCTATGTCTTATCGCAAATTTATAGCCCAAGATATTTTGATAACGGCTGACGGATTGCCTCTAATTGAAAATGGGGATTTTGTTGCAGCCGCCAGCGATGAGCAACATATCAGTTTGATAGCCCAAAGCAACAAAGGCGATTTTCGCTTTCAGCCTATTGTGGGTTGCAACGTAAGCGAGTTTATAAACGCTTCTGGTGCTAACGTGCAGTTGGAACTCAAGCAAAGGATAGCTGCTCAACTGGGTAACGATGGTTATAAAGTAAAAAACCTGTCCCTTTCACAGGAACAGGTTGGGCAGTTGGGTATTAATATAGACGCGGAAAGAATTAGCTAAAAACCTAAATTTATCAAAAATGGACGCAGCTGCAATTTATAAATCAGCCAATTGGAAGTACGAAGATTATAAAAAATTGGCTATTGAAAGCAAAGACGATATTCAATCTATTCGCGCGGAGATATACAACGAAGTAAGCAGCGATGCCAATTTGTCTGCGCTCAATTCGCCCAGCCGCGTTTCTATTTGGCAGCTCCTTTTGGATTTAGTAGCCTTTATCCTTTGGATAAACCAAGCGCAGTGGGAGTTGTATAAATTGGAGTTGGAACAGCTCGCAGCGAATGCTATTCCCCACACAGCTCTTTGGTACGCCAATAAAGCTAAAGAATTTCAGTTGGGCGACCTACTGTCTGCCAATAATGGCGTGGTAGCCTACCCTGTGATTAACCTAAATAATCGCATAATCAAACAGGCATCTGTACGCGAGGCGGGCGGGAAATTATTCATAAAGGTAGCCAAAGAAGTCGCAGGCAATTTGCAGCCGCTCACGACAGCCGAATTATCAAGTTTCAGGGGCTATATGAATAACATAAGCGATGCTGGCGTACAATTGGAATTTATTACCGCCAACGCTGACCTGTTGAAGTTGCAGGTTGATATTTATTACGATGCTATTAACAGCAATATCAGCAGCCAAGTTTATGCAGCCATTAACGCGTATTTACAAGGTTTGCCTTTTGATGGAGTATTCAGAAAAATAGGGCTTGTGGATTCGTTGCAAGCTGTGGCTGGTGTCCGCGATGTAAAAATCGCAGTTTGTGAAGCCACCATAGCTTATACTTCCACGCCTCAATACGTGCCAATAGACGTTTTTTACGATACCGTAGCGGGCTATCTGCGAATTGACCCCGCTTTCCCTTTGTCTGGCTCTGTTAATTTTATCCCCTATGTTTAATCTGGATTTTGAAAAACTTATCCGAACCCTGTTGCCACCAATTTTGCGCAATAGTTTTTGGATAGCTTTTGTATTTAGACTTATTACCCGCTTGCGGATAAATCACGGCGAGACCAGAACTTTATACAACCAACACAAGTACGAGTTGGCTTTTACCTCGCAGATTTTATCTATGGCAACTCGGCTCAATCAGTTTTATGGAACCCCAATATCAGGCGCAGGTTCTATTTACATAAAGACCCAAGGCAGAGACAGGGCGGCAACGTATATTTTTTTTCAAAATGAAAATCGCCCCAACCCAAATACAATCTACTTGGACAGCGAAGCCCAAGCACCTTTATACTGCTATTGGGATAGCGAACTGCAAAGTGACGTTGATTTTATCGTGTATGTGCCTTACACGATTCCTTACGTGCCAGCTCAGTTGGCAGCAATAGTGAATAAATACAAATTGGCAGGCAAACGCTTTGCAATTGAAGAAATATAAAAACTCTACTTTTTTCTATTATAACTCTACTTTTATTTTAACGCAAAACTCTACTTTTATGGATGTTTATTTTTCCCGCAATACCCTATATTGCGAAGACTGTGTGCTAACTTTAGCCCGTCTGCCCCCCAATTCGGTAGATATGATTTTAACCAGTCCGCCCTACGACAACTTACGCGAATACGATGGTATCAATTGGAATTTCCAAATTTTTACCACCATCGCGCACGAGTTGGCTCGTGTGCTTAAAGTGGGTGGTGTGATGGTTTGGGTGGTTGGAGACGCTACGATTAAAGGGAGTGAAACCTTTAGCAGCTTGCGACAGGCTCTTTATTTTAAAGACCATTGCGGGCTGAATGCGCACGACACAATGATTTATCAGCGGCAGGGAATACCCCTTAACCACAAGCGGTACGAACAGCATTTTGAGTATATGTTTGTGTTTTCCAAAGGTCGCCCAAGCTATTTTTCGCCTATTCGTGCGCCTTGTATCTGGGCTGGTAAAAGCAAGCTCAATAGAAGCGTGTCAGCCAGCAGCTATGAAAAAAAAGCAGCATCCAGCACCATTACCAATAAACCAACACAGGTTAAACCTGACAAGGTTATTGGCAATGTCTGGCAATACGCTACTGGTGGCGGTTGTAGCACTATGGATAAAATCGCGTTTCAACACCCAGCCATTTTTCCAGAAAAATTAGCCCTTGACCATATCAAAAGCTGGTCAGCTGAGGGCGCATTAATTTACGACCCTTTTGCAGGGAGCGGCACTACACTCAAGGCAGCTTACCTGCTTGGCAGGCATTTTTTGGGTTCTGAACTTTCCCCAAAATACTGCCAAATAGCCCAAGAGCGGCTGGCTGCTCTATCTCCAACTCTACTTTCTTGTATTCAATACTAAATTACTATGGAAACTCTACTTAATAAAATTTTTAATTTGGATTGCTTGGAGGGTATGAAAATGATACCCAAGCATTCTGTGGATATGATTTTGTGCGATTTACCTTACGGGGTACTGGATACTAAAAACCCGCACACGTCTTGGGATAAAAAAATACCCTTTGATAAATTGTGGGAGCAATACACGCGCATTTGTAAGCCGCGTGCTGCTATAGTACTGACGGGAACGCTGCCTTTTGTTAATGAGATTATCAATAGCCTGCCAAAAGGTTATAAATATCAAGATTTAATCTGGCAAAAAAGTCGCGGCTCTAACTTCCCCAACGCCAAGCGCAGGCATCTCAATCAGCACGAATACGTCTTGGTTGTCTATAAAAATGCGCCCACTTATAATCCACAAAAATATCAAATTGACGGCGATTTCGCAGCCCGCAGAGCTACAAAGAAAAAGCAACAAAGCAAGTATGCTGGCATTTTCAATATTCGTGGGCAAGCCGCCGAAACTTATCAATATACAGATGACGGCTCTCGCTATCCTGATACGGTGTTGGAATTTGACACTGTCCTTCCTTTCAAATCTGCTTGGCGGGTGGGTATGCACGCCACCGAAAAACCTGTTGACTTGTTTGCTTATCTTGTTCGTACCTACACCAATGAAGGGGATGTTGTTTTGGATAACTGTATCGGTAGCGGCACCACCGCCGTTGCCTGTGTTTTTGAAAAGCGCAGTTTTATTGGTTTTGAATTAGAGGAAAAATACTACAATATGGCTCAAGAGCGCGTAGAGTGGGCAAAAGAAGCAGCTAAAACTATCTGCCCTTGCCCAACTACTAAAGAATAAAAAGGTGGGAAACACCTAAAAGTGGTTTAAGAATGATTTTAAAGCTCGCTGGGAAGTGGGCTTTTTATGTTTTCTTGATAGTTGGAGCCCCTTGTCTGCTAAAATATTGACCAAATTTATTAATCAAATCCCTAAGGAAAGCATTTGCAAGTTTATATTTTTTTGATGTATCTATTTTACACTTTTGAGCCTGCTCGTAAGGCAACATTAGTATTTGTTGAAAATCAACAAATACCTTTTCTTGGCAGGGAGATAGATCTGGGAAAATTTTTATTAAATGTCGTAAAGAATAGTACCTATCAGATGATTTTGGCTCATTTAAAGAAATTACTTTGACTAAGGCAACAAAATCAGCTTTAGGCTTAATTTGATTGGATTGTACAATTAAGTCGCATTGGGGTGTTAAGACTACATAGTATGAATTACCGTTTTTAGTTTTTACGTTAGAATCATTATTTGCCGCAGTGTTTTCAGTTTCTACGTTAGAACCATTACTTGCCGCAGTGTTTTCAATTTCTACGTTGGGATTGGGAATGGATATAATATCCCCCGTACCAATGGGATATTGTTTAGCGTCGCTGCTTGGCATATACATTTCAGGGCTATGGAAACTTGCTACATCTTCAGTGTTTTCATCAATCGCTAACTCCTCTTGGATATAAGCAGCCAAAAATCTTACAATTGCAGCTTCAGTGGACGTAGTGGACGTAGTGGACGTAGTGGACGTAGTGGACGTGGTTTTTATAGTCTCTTGCCAATACTTTTTTCCGACAGGAAAGTGAGACATAAAAAAATCGTGAGTGAGTTTATTTATTCGGCCAGAATTAGATAATATATTGAGAGCCCCCATTTTGTAGTAGTCAATAATTAATGCAAGTAAGTCTGGGATACCCATTTTATTTTTGTGTATCCTTAGATTAGGCAATTCTTCTGTTTCGCTTGAAACTTCTTTTGCCACCCCTGAATACACAATTGTAGGCATAGACAAATACTTCTTGGCAAATTTTTGAAATATATCGCCTTCTTCTGGTTGATTAGGCAGCATTACTTGGGAGGCAATTTCTACTTTTTTACCGTTCTCTTTGCTTTTCTCAAGTCTTCTATCTAAAACCATAATGCTTATGGTTCCATCCCAACGTAATATTAAGTTGAGTGCCTCATCGTTATTTTTAACAAGATTAAGGGTTATTTCAACTTTTTTACTTTTTATAAGCGCCTTAACGCTCGATTTCCAAGTTTCGTGTAAGTTTTCGTCGTCTTCTAGGACGAGTAATACTAATGGCTCACTCATTTTATTTATCGTTAAGAGGTAATGAAATTGAAAAAATTGTAGGGTTCGAAAGACTCACTAAAGACACTTCGCCCTTATTTCGCGAAATAGCATCTTTAACAATCGCTAAGCCTAGACCAGTCCCTTCGTGTTTAGTTGTAAAACCAGGTTCAAATATAGCTTTTTCATTTTCTTTTAATATGCCTTGTGCGTTGTCTTCAACAGAAAAAATAGCTTCATTTTCTTTTTGTTCAAAAGAAATTTTTATGTATTTTTTCTGTTGGGCAGATTTGGTAAGCCAATATATGCTATTGTTAACCAAATTATAGAAAATAGCAACGAAATCTGCTTTTACGCCGTAATATGAGAAATTGTCAGGCAAATTGGAAGCATCTAGCTCAATATCACATTTTTTAACATAATGCTGACTAGTGCGCAACACTTCGCGCAGCAATGCGGAAACATTAAAGGTTTCTGGTTTAGGATGCTCTTTTATTGCCATTTCGGATAATGTTTCTATTAAAGTTGCCATTCTATCAGCACCAGTAAGTATAAGATCTAATTTTATTAAGGCTGAATTTAGGTCTTCTTTCGTAAAAGGTAAGGCATCGTTAGCTACTTGTTCCATTTCTATTTTGCACAAAGCGGCATTTGATCGAATTAGTACTAAAGGCGTTCCTGCCTCATGGGATATCAGTATTGCTGATTGCACTATTGCTGATTGAACCTGATATGTAAATATTTCATTTTCGTATGAGGATAAAAGAGCATATAGACTTTCATTAGGTTTTTGAAATTCTATCAAATCAGCTTTAAGCTTTTCAATGGTATGAGCTGGTAGGTTGGCTTTTTCTAATGCAATAGTAATCCTGCGCTCTACAATAGTTATTTTGGATTTATGGTCTTCAATGTAGCTATTTGCTGACTTATCTCTTTTGGTGCGTATGCTGTTCCGATACGCATTCCTCTTGTTCTCGAGTTGATTTAAAATTATGATAACAGCTTTTTTTAGAGACAGAAATTCTTGAGTATCTTTTAGACCATCACGTGAAGATTTTTCTTCTAATTTGGAGATATCTTCACTTTCTATTGTAATTTGCCCCACAATTTGATTAGTGCTTAGCTTGTTTGTTGGGCTATTTACTCGGCGTTGATTTAACCCAAGCCAATCCTGATTTCTTTCGCCATAAGGACGAACCTTGAAACTATTTCTGATTATAGCAACACCAACAATGTTTTTAAGGTCACTTTTAGTGTAGCCTGATATCTTACTTTCTTTTTGTAAAGTATCAAGATCAAATACTTTGAAATCAAATTCAGTATATCCAAAGCTTTCGCCATAAAAAGGTATATCTTTTATCTCTGTAACTTCTTCTCTTGTTGCTTTGTTGATGTAGATGTATTTAATGTTTAATTGGCTATTGTTGGCAATCATATTCCCTTTGATTCGATAGTGATACTTTTCTTCCAAAGGGTGTGTTGTTATGACTTTAGAACCTGTGGATATTCCATCCGTTGACCACTCAACACTGATATCAAATTTATCATCAGCTCCTGTTTTCGGGATATACAATTTAGAAAGCTCTTCTGCGAGTATATCTTGGGGATTGTCGTTGGTTGTCTGGGTTTGAATAATTAAATCCCCAAAAGAATGGATTTTGATGATTGTACCAGTTTGATGGGTACTAGGGAGCAATTTAGTATCCAAGAGTATGGGCACTTCGTCTAGGAATTCGTATTTACCGTTGGAAAATAGCAACCAATCTAAAAGTATTGTTGTTTCTTCAACTAGTCCATTTTTAGATATGGCTGATGATGTGATACAAACATCTTCACCCAATACTGAAGTAGCATATCGACCAATTCCCTTTTGCCCTTGTACTTTGCGCTTGCCGCTTTTGCTTTTAGGGTTGTGTAGTTTATTTGAGGTTGAGGGAACGAGCCAAGATTTTTTGAAATCATCTCTGGTCATTCCATGCCCATCATCTTCTATCGTGATGACAGTTTTTACTTTTTGTTGCTCCCAAATTTTAACAACTTCATCGAAAATTTTTTGTTGAGTGTCAATACTTGCCCCTTCAAATCTAAGTAAATTGAATAAATCTAGCTTGGATTTCGAGGCACTTATAGAGGCAACTAGAAGCTCTTGAGGATTAGAAATGTACTTTTTTATAGTGTCCTTTATACGGTTATTAGCGTCCCCTTGTGTTATTTCAGCAGCAGTCACTTGTACTGATATATTTACTTTTGACGCATCTGCATCGTAGGAATTTTTTACTAGTTCTATTATGGCAGACAGAGAGTCTTTTACCAAGCCCTTGCCAATAGTGAGTATGTGGCGCGCCGCTGGACGAAAGCGAAAGAGGTTTTCGTTATCTATTTCTTGTTGATTTGACATAGGATGTTTTTTATGGCTTTTGCAATAGCAGATGCAAATAAGGGAGGCACTGCGTTACCAATTTGGCTAAAGGCTGATGTACGTGAGCCTTCAAAATAAAAATTATCAGGAAAGGATTGCAATCTAGCAGCCTCTCGGACAGTGATAGAACGGTTTTGTTCTAAATCAGGATGGATGTAGTAGTGTCCGTCCTGGGCAATGTGCGCTACAACAGTATGAGAGGCGGATTTATCCCCCTCAACTACACAAAAGCGATTTTGAAAGCTTTTTATGTTTTTTTGTTTGATTAGATGGCTAGGCAAATTTTTATAGATTGTTCTTTTTCCTTTGTTAAACCACTCATTATGTACCAAACGATAGATTTCCTTATCGTTCTCATTATTCATTCTAGCGATGTGCCAGGTTAATAAATCTTTTTCAGTGCGTAGGCCCGATTGGCGCAAGTAGTCAGTGGGAGGAGCAGCATACTCTACACTATCCCATTTTTCGCTCGATTGAATTTTAGGAAGGTCAGCGAATAAATCGTTATTGATTGTGTATTCTGATATAGATTTTTTTAACTCAGAAAAATCTGGATATGAGAGGTTTAAGTGTTTTTGCCACCCAATAATTATCACTCTGTGCCTATTTTGCAAAACTCCAAATTCAGCACTATTAAGAGTTTGAAAATCCATTTCATAATCAAGGGCTTGAAACTCCGCTTTTATATTTTCTATAAACTTTTCCCCCTCAACAGTTTTTGCGCTTAGAATGCCTGGTACGTTTTCAAAAACAAATAGTTTTGGTTTGAATTTTTTTAGGAACTCCCCATAAATTTTGTATAAAAATAGTCGCGGGTCAGTCTCTTTTTTTTCTGTATCTCTTTGCCTAGCGCGACCAACTATCGAGTATGCCTGGCAAGGTGGGCCTCCAATAATAACATCTACTATACTTGCGTTAATTTGAGTGCAAAGTGTTTCAAAATCATCCAAGTGCATTTCTTTACAAATTACCGAGTTTAGTATCTCGCTGGGAATTTTGCTATAAAAATCACTTTGTGATATTTCTTTTTTCAAGTACGAATTATAGAAATCTAAATTCCCTTCTTCTTTGAGATGGTGATAACTAAGTCTTGTTTTTATGGTTTGGCAAGCCTCAGTATTTTTTTCAATATGAGCAACGTGTTCAAAGTCGTTTGCAATAAATCCTTCAGATAAACCACCAGCACCCGCGAATAAATCAATATAAGAAAACTTTTTCATTATGGACACTAAAGTAACACTAATTTATAACTAAATTGCAAAGGTAGTAGTTTTTTTTTACCTACAAAATAATTTTTATTTTTTTTTGAATTTTTTTTAAAAAAACTGCTTAGTTGGCAGTTTAGGCATAGTTTGCGGTAAAAGTCGGACAAGGTAGCAGTTTGGCGAAGATAGTTGGCGAAAGACTTGGTTGTGGTGGTTTAGCACCGTATCTTTGTGGTGTTAAAAAACTAAAAATCAAGCACTTACAAAAATGAAAATCACAACCACACAAGCAGAAATGCTATTAAAATTTAATGAACAAGGCTTGTCAATAGCTGACGCGGTAACAAAAACGAACTTACTTATTGAATTAAGCGACCGCCTAAAAAGTGGCAAAGTTGCCTTCGCCTACAAAAAAGTGAATGGCGAAATTCGCTACGCAATCGGTACAACCTGTTTGGATATCATACCCAACCAAAACCTACCAAAAAACGAAAAGCATTGCAACGGCAATCACAACCAACGCTACTTTGACTTTACCTGTAACGACTGGCGTTGCTTCAATAAAACCAACTTGTTAGAAATAATTTAATTAGCTTTTAAACTCCCTTTAAATAAAATGGAATACAATCTATCATTATTTCAACAAACACTTGAGATGCTCACAAAATGCCGAACAAAATGGGATACCTGCTCAACCAACAGCGAAGCCGAAGTAGAAACTTGGCGAAAACTACAGTTACTTTGTGAGGATATCGTATCATTAGAAACCCCTGAGTTGGACGAGGAAAGCGATGCTGACGACGATACGGAAATAAATTATGCGCTGCGCGCTCGCGCTCGTATGTAGACAATAATAAAAAAAGCCCTGACAGAATAATCTGAGAGGGCTTTTTTATTGGAAAAATTTATACCTTTGCAAACAATTCTATGCGGCAAAATTGTTTTTTTTGTTTTGTAGAATTGTTTTTTTTGTTTTGCGGTTTTTAAATAATTAGCTTATTTTTCTCTAAAATACATCACCATAGGCGTACCGCAGAGGTTGAAACGCTGGCGGAATTGGTTTTCAAGATAGTTTTTGTACGATTCGGCCACGTGGTCGGGGTGATTGCAGAAAAACACAAAAGACGGATAAGGCGTGGGCAATTGGGTTACATATTTGATTTTCAACAACTTGCCCCGATAAGCTGGAGGCGGATAGTGGGCTGTAACTTCGCCGATAAAATCGTTGAGTTTGGAGGTGGTGATGCGGATAGTTCTGTTTTGATACACTTCCATAGCTGTTTCTATAGCTTTGAAAATGCGCTGTTTTTCATTAACAGAGGTGAAAATAATCGGCACATCGTTGAAAGGCGCGAGGCGTTCTTTGATTTTATCCTCCATCTGTTTGGCTGTGTTGGCTTCTTTATTCTCAATCAAATCCCATTTATTCACCAACAGCACCACCCCTTTTTTGTTTTTGACAATCAGGCGGAAAATGTTAATATCTTGGGCTTCCAAACCTTGAGTAGCATCCAACATCAACACGCAAACATCGGATTCTTCTATAGCTTTAATCGTGCGCAACACAGAATAAAACTCCAAATCCTCTTTCACGTTCTTTTTCTTCCGCAAACCAGCCGTATCGACCAGCATAAACTCCATCCCGAATTTATTATAATGGGTGTGGATGCTGTCGCGGGTTGTGCCCGCTATATCGGTGACAATAGTGCGGTCTTCACCCAAAAGTGCATTTACTAAAGAAGATTTACCCGCATTGGGGCGACCAACTATAGTAATTTTGGGCAAATCGCTCTCTTCTGGAGCTTCTTCAGGTAAGCGATTGACCACTTCATCCAACAAATCGCCCGTGCCACTACCAGAGATAGAAGCCACGCAGAACATATTATCAATACCCAAAGCCCAAAACTCTTGAGCATCTGAGTACAAATCTTTGTTATCTACTTTATTGACCACCAACAAAACGTTCGTTTTTTTATTGCGGCGCAGCAACTCGGCTACTTGAGTATCCAAATCGGTAATACCCGTAGTCGCATCCACCATAAAAATGATAACTTGCGCTTCTTCTATGGCTATTTTCACCTGACTGCGGATGGCTGCCGCAAACACATCTTCGGAATCCCCGATAAAACCGCCCGTATCTACTACGGTAAAACGCCGCCCGTTCCAATCCGCCACCCCATACTGGCGGTCGCGAGTTACCCCGCTAAAATCATCCACAATAGCAGGCCGCCCGCCCACCATACGATTATAAAACGTGGATTTGCCCACATTGGGTCTGCCTATAATGGCTACTATATGACTCATTTTTTTACTAAAATTTTTAACGCTGAAGGGGCTTTTTTGCCCAATCGGGCGCAAAGGTAGGCTTTTTTAACAAAAAAAACAATTTTTACCCCACAAAAACCGTTTTTATCCCGTTTTATGGTTTAATTTATGGCAAAAAGGCTATATTTGCCCCGTTTTAAGCGCCTAAAAGGTAGAATTTTGTTTACAAATAAACGATTTAAAAGATGATTTTTAGCAGATATTTTTTATTAATGTTGTTGATGTGGGGCGTTTGTAGGGTAAAAGCGCAAGAGTTTTTGGCTAACGTAACCATTAACACCCCCAAATTGCAGGTAGCAGACCCCAAAATTTTCAAAAGTTTGAAAAATGCGCTAACCGAATTTATCAACAACCGCAAATGGTCAAATGACGAATACACTCAAGAGGAAAAAATCGATTTGAATATCGTTCTGACTATAGAAAAAGAAAATTCGGCGACTTCGTTCTCTGGCCAAATCACCGTACAAGCCACCCGCCCTGTGTATAATAGCGGTTACAACACGATTATTTTCCAACATTTGGATAAAGATTTCACCTTCAGTTATGGAGAGTTTGAAGTGTTGGATTTTACCGAAAACGCTTTCACTTCTAATCTAACCTCTGTAGTGGGTTTTTACGCTTATGTGGTGTTGGGTTTGAACTACGATTCTTTTTCCGAGTTGGGGGGCGAAGATTATTTACAAAAAGCCTTAACCATTCTCAATAATGTACCTTCAGGCGCGGGCGCAGGCTGGAAAATGGCAGATGCGACCTCTGTTGTCAACCGTTCTCGCTACTGGTTGATAGAAAACTTGCTCAATGTGCGCGTGCAACCAATGCGCCGCGCTTTTTATCAATACTATCTGTTGGGCTTAGATTTATTATCCAAATCCGACACCCGCCCTCAAGGGCTATCCAATGTGCTAAAAGCGTTGGAAGCCATCCAAAAAGTGAACGACCAATATCCCGCTTCTATGATTATTCAAACCTTTACCACTATGAAAAGGGATGAATTGGCGCAATTATTTCTGGTTTCGGATGTAGCCACCAAGCGAAAAGCTTACGATTTGTTGATAAAATTGGACGGCGCAAAAGCAGATACTTACAAAGATTTGTTGAAATAGTGGAATGTAGGACGTTTTCAATCAAGTGTTCACGAAATTTTTATATTGGATAATGAATAATTTTAAAACTGAATCAAAACAATGGGGATTTAGAAAAGCAATTCCTATAATTTTTTTCGCTTTATTTTTTATCTGTTGTAAAAAAAATGAATTTTCTGATTATGGGATGATACCTAAAACCATAACCTTGAATTCTAACCAACACGACAATTTAAAAATACATTTAAAACGCCCCACACTAGAAAAACGCAGTACTTCTCGCATTATGTTGTATTCTTCCAGTACGGATATAGTAGAAATAGTTAGTTTTAATTACAATGCAACAGGGTATCAGCTTATGTGTTGCCCAAAGGCTATTTTTTATAAACTATCTCTTGAAGTAAAAGGAAAAAATGCTGGCCAAGCAGACTTAATTATAACCACAGAAATGACCGTACAAGATACTTTGCACCAATTTTCTGACACTATTCACGTTACCGTAATCCCTGAAATAGAAAACTAAGCCAATAAATAGCAAAAAAAGCCTCTTCCATATTTCAGTTTCAAGCAAGTGTTCTCGAAATTTTTATTTTGGATGGCGAACAAGCCACCCGACTACTTTTAATGCTCTAAATCTAAAATTTTTCTGATGCGTATATTTATTAACGCGCTCGTTATTTGTACATTTTTTGTAGGTTGCGCTGTAGAAAGTGTACAAATCACCTACACCAAACGCGCAAAATG
>Ga0075154_10000355_pt1 | contig 39265 bp, 39 predicted proteins | sample JI71714BDNA_FD_70965 | JGI IMG/M metagenome (GOLD analysis project Ga0075154, IMG submission 70965) | Wastewater effluent complex algal communities from Wisconsin, to seasonally profile nutrient transformation and Carbon sequestration -... | ecosystem: Engineered > WWTP > Effluent > Algae... | reverse complement strand
GAATGGTCGTTCGGAGCAGGCGTGCTGTTTTTCCCGATCAGCTATATCATCGGCGACGTGTTGACTGAGGTTTATGGCTATGCGCGTGCGCGGCGGGTGATCTGGACGGGCTTTGCCGCTCTGCTGTTCATGGCATTCATGGCATGGGTGGTGGTCTCGCTGCCGCCTGCCAAAGGCTGGCCGCATCAGGGGGCCTATGAGGCTGTGTTTGGCAACAGCTGGCGGATCGTGCTGGCGTCGATGACGGCGTTCTGGGTTGGCGAATTTGCTAACAGCTATGTGTTGGCGCGGATGAAGGTCTGGACTCAGGGCAAGGCGCTTTGGATGCGGACCATCGGCTCAACCTTTGTCGGCCAGGGTCTCGACAGCCTGATTTTCTATCCTCTGGCCTTTTACGGTCTTGCCGGATGGCCACCTGAACAGTTGATGCAGGTGGTCTTGTCCCAATGGGCGATCAAAACGGCATGGGAGGCTTTGCTCACGCCGTTGACCTATGTCGTGGTCGGCGCGCTCAAACGCCGCGAAGGCGTTGACATTTACGACGACAAAACCGACTTTTCGCCCTTCCATACGAGGGTCTGATGCTCCCCACATTGGCCAGTGCGCCGCAAGATCTTCAATTGCTGAAGTTGTATCTGCTCGACCTCACCGGTCTCAGCAAAGATGCGCTGCATGTTTATGCCGGGATGATCTTGATAATCGGCGTCCGGCTGGTCTGGCGACGACGCGGGGGGTGGTTGCTTGGCTGGTTGTTAGCACTTGGTGTGGCGCTATTGGTCGAATGGCTCGATATGCGTGCAGAGCGGATAGAGGCCAATATCCGCCCCGATGCCGAACATTGGAAGGATATTTGGAACACAATGTTCTGGCCTACGGTGCTGCTGCTGTTTGGTCGCTGGCTCCATCCCCGGCCCAAACCAAAAACCTTGGCGATGGAAGACCCGTCAGGCGATCTGCCGGATCAATCCCCCCATGATTCCGGCGAAGAGTCGCCGTCCATCTGATCCGCCGTGCACTGCCTCGATCATGCGTTCGGGGTGCGGCATCATGCCAAGAACATTGCCAGCATCGTTCAATATCCCGGCGATATTGCGCGCAGAGCCATTGACCGGCTCGGCATAGCTAAAGGCAACGCGGCCTTCGCCTTCCAGCCGGTTTAATGTGGCATCGTCGGCAAAGTAATTGCCATCATGATGCGCGACAGGAATGGTGATTTCCTCGCCCTGTTCATAGCCGCTGGTGAAGATTGACTGGCTGTTTTCGACGGTCAGCCGGACATCGCGGCAGACAAAGCGGATGCCCGCGTTGCGCATCAGCGCGCCGGGGAGCAGCCCAGCCTCGGTCAATATCTGGAAACCGTTGCACACGCCCAGCACTGGCACGCCGTGACCGGCCGCTTCGACCACTGCCTGCATGATCGGTGAGCGCGCGGCCATCGCGCCGGAGCGAAGATAATCGCCATAGGAAAAACCGCCGGGGACCGCGATCAGATCCAGATTGGAGGGAAGCACTGTATCGCGGTGCCAGATGACCGCGGTGTCTGCGCCGGTGACATCACGGATCGCCACCGCCATGTCGCGGTCGCAATTGGAGCCGGGAAACTGGATGACGGCTGCGCGCATCTCAGGCGCCTTCGATCTCGAAATTTTCGATGACGGTGTTGGCCAGCAGATTTTCGCACATCGCTTTCAGCTGATCATGCGCAATGCCTGCTTCATGTTCGATTTCGATCAGGCGACCAGCGCGCACGTCGGAAACGCCGGTAAAGCCCAGACCTTCGAGAGCATGGTGGATTGCCTTGCCCTGAGGATCGAGAACGCCATTTTTGAGCGTGACGAAAATGCGTGTCTTCATGGGTCCGTTTGCCTTGCTGGGGGAGCCTTGCCGCAGCCTATAATCGGCCTTGCACGGGAAACAAGTCAAAGCGCATGGCAAGCAAAAATTAACGCTGTTTGCGAACGCGAATTTGACCGCTTTGGCTCTATCCACATTCATTAATTCTGTTCGCAATCCGCCAACTGGCGGCAAAAAGGAACGCGCATGGTCGGACTGGCAGCTGCAATGTTCGTGGGGCTTTTTGCCTTCGGCTATGAATTGTTCGGCTGGAGCCATTCGGCGCACGAACAGCTGCAGCTAGGGCTGTTCCTGTCATTCATCCTCGGGATCATCTGCGGATATAAGACCAAGGGGTAGGGCCAAGCGCGGATTATTTGGCGAATTTGCCCGAAGCCTCTGCCGCTTCGTTCTTTTCGGGAATTGCGCGGAAGGTGAAGCTTGGCTTGTCTTTTAAAAAACGCTTTGCCGCTGCCCAAATCTCTTCGCGTGAGATCGACCGGAACTGGGTTTCGTTGATGCGGAACCGTTCGAGTCGGCCGGGTTTGCTTTGCGCGACCGCGACAATATCGAGCCAGGTCGGATTGCGCTTTCGCCAATCGGCATAGGATTCAAGCGCGGGTTTGCGCGCGCGTTCGAACAGGTCAGCGCTCATCGGCTCTTTGACAAATTCGGCAACCACGGCATCGACCGCAGCTTCAATCGCTTCCAGATGCTTGGGGTCGCCGTCGGTCGACAGCGAGAAGGTTCCAAACCCCCGATAACTGTCCGACATTGCCGATGATGCCGATGCACCATAGGTCGCGCCCAGCTTTTCGCGCAGTTCATCGATCAACCGGATCTGCATGGCACGAGCCAGCAGATCGAGCGTCTGTTCGAGCTTGAAATCGCTGTCGTCGGTGGTCGTCCAGGTCCTGCGCCAGCCGAGCTGGTTGCTTTCCCCTTTGTGGTACAGGTCATGAATGCCCGTGTCGCCACTCAGGCCGGGAATTCGGGCTTGATCAAGGTCCAATGCGGTTTCGGATCGCGCGGGCAAAGCGCCCAGCGTTCTTGCAACCAGCGCAATCACTTCCTTTTCATCGACCGCGCCGACCAATCCGATTTCCAGCCGGTTCCGCATCAGGGCATCGGCCAATGCGGCTTTCAACGCGACAAAGTCCGCCGACTGCAATTGCTCGAGCGGAGGCAAAACAAAGCGTGGGTCGCCGCCGCTCAGGATCCGCGGCACCTCGACCGACAGCGTCGATCCGGGCGTGCTATGGAGCCTGCTGTAATATTCCGGCAGCGGACGGCGGAACAGCCGGAGCGCTTCGTCGCGGTAGCCGGGGTCGGACAGGAACGCGGCGGTCAATTGCAATTGCTGTTCCAGATCCTTGACGACCACAGATCCCGATCCACCAAAGACATCCTCACCCGCGCTTAGCGACGCACTGGCGGTCGATCCGGCGAGCAGGGCGCGGATATCGTCGATCGGATGTTTGCCAAGTCCGCCGCCGACATAGGCGCCGTTCATCAGCATCGCCAGCATCGCGTCCTGCTTGCCAAAGGCCATTTCGCCACCATCAATCCGCAACGACCAGCGCACGCGGTTGGCTTCGAAATCGGTCTTCTTGAGGTTCAGGCGCACGCCATTGGCGAAGCGGACGGTACGAATGTCGAGATCGACGATCCTTTTGTCTTCGACCACGGTGCCGGCAGGGCCAAAGTCGCTATAGCCCCAGACGATCTGCTCGCGTTTGGCGGGCGGATCGACCGGCGTCGCGCGGCTGTCGCGGAAAGCGTCGAGCAAAGTCGTCCCGGTCGCCGCTTCGGCATTGCGCGTCGAAAGGAAGATTTGCGGGTCCTGCAACTGGCTGAACCAATGCGAAAATTCGGTGTGGATCGCCTCCGGGGTCAGGAAGGCGCGCATTCCAAGCCATTGCAACTGCCGCTGCCGCGCGCTGGAAATAATGTCTTCGTCTAGCCGGGTGAGGGTGTTGGCATAGCTGCTACTTGGCGTGGTGCTTTCGTTAGCAACGCCATTGGCAAACGAGGCATCGAGCCTCTTGATCTGTTCGTCGACCTCGGCCTTTGAAAAGCCATGTTCCACCCCCTGACGCACCAGTTTCTCCATCAGAGGCAGCAGCACTTTCCAGCTGCCGTCCTTGCCGGAAACGCCGAAACCCACTCGGGCATGGCGGTCACAAAATCCAACCGCAGTGCTCACCCCACCACCCAGCAGGGGTATGTCCTCGGCACGAGATTTGCGCGTCAACCGCTCCGACAGGATCGACGAGGCAATGCTCATTTTCAGCGTCCAAAGCGACCGCTCCCATGTGTCGGGGCGAGCGCGGTCGGGCAGTAGCCGTTCGACGTTGACTGTTTCATTGACTTCGGGATGCTCGAAAATCGCCGCTGAGGCCTGGCGTTTGGTGTCAAACTGGCAGCTGTCGATTTCACCAAGCGGAGCGGCAGCGGATTTCCAGTCTCCGAATTTGCGCGCGATTTCGACCTCTACCGCTGCGACATCGACCGGACCGACTATGACGATTCGCGCGCGATCAGGAGTGTACCATTTCTGGTACAATGCCTTCATCCGTTCGGCGGGTGCGGTTTCGAGTATCTCTTTTTTGCCGATTGGATAGCGGGTCGAATAGAAACTGTCGGGGTAGAACAGATCGTTCTGTGCGCGTGATCGCTGGAAATTGAAATTTTCGCGCTGGCGCATCTCGGCGATCACCACGCCGCGTTCGCGGTCAACGGCTTCGGGCTGGAACAGCAATTCGCTTGCCGTCTCGCGCATCAGGAACAGCGCGCGCTCGATCAGCGCCGGATCGGCCTTTGGCAGGTCAAGCCGGTAATCGGTCATCGTATAGCCGGTCGAAGCATTGGTATCTGCGCCGAATTTCAGCCCCAGTCGCTCGAGCATTTTGACCATTTCGCCTTCGGGAACGTTGGTCGTACCGTTGAACGCCATATGCTCGATAAAATGCGCAAGGCCTTGTTCGTCTTCAGCCTCGGCGGCCGAACCAAAGTCTATGCCCATCCGGACAAGCACTTGATTTTGCGGCCTTTCATTGCGCCGTATCGCATAGCGCAGCCCATTGGCGAGCTTGCCATAGATAATCCGGTCGTCCGCACGTAGGTCAGATGTTTCGCTGTTCCACGGGGGCGTGCGGATGGCCCCCGAAGGCACCTTGACTTGCGCGGAAAAGCTGGCGGTGCCGACCGACAGCAAGCCAAAAAAAAGCAGCGAATGCGCCGAGCGCCTCAAAATCCCCATAAGGCCGTTATGAAGCTTAATCAGCGATTTGCAAACCGCGCTTGTCGAAATTAGCGCCCTTTTCGCAGACGGTGGCTGACAAGGTCGAGCACCGCGCCTTCACCTTCCTCGGGCATCAGGCCAAGCCTGCGTGCGACTTCCTGATAGGCTTCGGTTTCGCCACCCAGATCGCGGCGGAACCGGTCTTTGTCGAGCTTTTCACCGGTTTCGATGTCCCACAGGCGGCAACCATCGGGGCTGATTTCATCGGCGAGGATGATGCGGGCGAATTCGCCTTCCCACAGCCGGCCAAATTCCAGTTTGAAATCGACCAGCCGGATGCCGACCGCGGCAAACATCCCGCACAGAAAATCATTGATGCGGATCGCCATTGCCGAAATGTCCTGCATTTCCTCATGGCTCGCCCAGTTGAAACAGGCGATATGTTCTTCAGCGATCAACGGATCGCCCAGCGCATCATCCTTGTAATAATATTCAAGCAAAGTGTGCGGCAGCGGGGTGCCTTCCTCAATGCCCAGTCGGGTCGAGATGGACCCTGCCGCGACATTGCGCACAACAACTTCGATCGGGATAATATCGACCTGCCGCACCAGTTGTTCGCGCATGTTCAGGCGACGGATGAAATGGGTCGGGATGCCAATATGCGCCAGCCGGGTGAAGACATGTTCGGACACGCGGTTGTTGATCACACCCTTGCCCGAAATTGTCCCGCGTTTCTGCGCGTTGAACGCGGTTGCATCGTCCTTGAAATACTGGATCAGCGTTCCGGGCTCGGGACCTTCATAAAGAATTTTGGCCTTGCCTTCATAGATTTTGCGACGGCGGGTCATGGTGCGCTTCCTGTATTTTGCGACACGAAAAAATAGGCCCCGGTTACCACGGGTCCATCTGCGGCAGGACACGCGACCGGGGAAATTCAGCCTATAGAGGAGAGTGGCGCGTTGCGCAATTCATGTTAGGACGGGCGCAATTTGGGGACCTGTTTTTCGTGCCAATCGATTTGCCCTTGCTGTTAAAGGCCTATGCCTCGGGGATCTTTCCGATGGCGGACCGCCGCGATGACCCCGATTCTTTCTGGGTTGAACCGCGTGACAGGGCAATATTGCCGCTGGATGGGCTGCGCGTTTCAAAGTCACTGGCCAAGGTGATCCGGCAGGACCGGTTCCGCGTGACCAGCGATCAGGCGTTTGCCGATGTGATCGCCTTGTGCGCTGAACAGACCGGCGACCGGCGCGAAACATGGATTAATCAGGATATCGAACAGGCTTTCCTCACGCTACACGAGCGCGGACTGGCGCACAGTGTCGAATGCTGGGATGGGGAAAGGCTGGTCGGCGGGCTTTATGGTCGCGCATTTTGCGGTGAAAGCATGTTTTCGCGGGCAACCGACGCATCGAAAGTGGCGCTGGTCTGGCTGGTCGCGCGGATGCGCATGGGCGGCTTCAAATTGCTCGATTGCCAGTTCATGACTGACCATCTGGCGTCTTTGGGTGCAATCGAAATCAGCCAGACCGCCTATCTAGCTATGTTGACCGACGCCCTTGCCGAAACCCGGTTTCAGGTTTCGATGGTGGCTTCGCCTTCGGCCTCGTCGGCGGCATCATCTTCGGCGGGCGCCTCGGGCTCAGGCTTGGCACGCGCAGGAGCCGCCGGCGATTGGGGCGCGCTCGACTTGCTGCTGGCTTCGGGCTTGTCGCCCGATTTTTCGGGCTCGGCCAGTTCACCGGGTGCCGGTTCTTCGCCCGGGAAGCTCATCCTGCATTCCTTGACCCAGACATCATAAATCGGGTGCTGGATGATATTGGCGGCAGGGTTTTCCTTGAACAGCCAGCCTGAGAAAATCTGCGCCCAGCGTTCGGCGTCATTGGTGCCACGCGGGCGTTCGCGCACGATAACCTGCACAAACGCGCCCTGATCGGGATAGGTTTCCCAAGGTGCGGTCCGTTCGCACGCGCGCACGCGGATAACGACTTTGCCGACGCGGACCGATTGGCCGGGTTTGAGTTCGAAGTCGCGTGTCTGGCCATTGCGTTTATTGAGCAGGCCGACAACGGCTACCCGTTCCGCCATCGGGGTGCCGGGCTGGTCTGTTTGTGCTGCAATCGGCGCTTCGTCCCTAGAGATTGCAGGCTTGGCAGTCTTGCCCTTTGCGGGCAGCTTTTCATCCTGCTGGCCGCATGCAGCAAGCAACGACAGGGTCAGGCAGAGCGCGGTCGCATTGCGTGCGATCATGTCGCGTCAGGACTCCACGGCTGATAATCGCCGGTCGCCGCTGCGCGGTGGCCGCCCTTTTCCAGCGCGCCGCCGGGCCGATAGGCACTGGCGGTGCCGGTCGGATTGCCGGGTGCGATCCGCTCCCATTTGCGCGCGGGTGGCAGATAGCTTTCGGGCTCACCTTCAAAGGTGCCGTGCAGCCAGCCATGCCATTCGGGAGCGACGCGGGCAGCGTCGTTTGCGCCATTATAGATGACCCAACGACGCGAGCCATCGCGCGTCTTGTAATAGCGGTTGCCGCTATCGTCTTCGCCGACCAGCACGCCTTTGCGTGCGCTGTAAAGCGCGGTACCGATGGTGGCGCCGTCCCACCAGGTGAATAGCTTGCCCAGGATTCCCATGCCCGCCGATTAGGCGCTGCCGCTATGCTCTGCAATCAAAAAGGACAGGGACGGGTGCAAAAAGCCGCACCCGTTCAGTCGCTCCAATATACCCGGTCACCGGCATTGATACCCAGCTCCAACGTCAATCCTCCGCGCAATTCAAGCACCGCCGCGACCGGACCGTCGGATGGCACAGGGTCGGTGGAATAGGGGACGGTGTTGACGGCAATATTGGCGATTGTGCCATCCTTGCGGACAAAAATAATATCCAGCGGAATGACCGTGTTTTTCATCCAGAAACTGGCAGGGCGGACATCGTCAAAAGGAAACAGCATTCCCTTGTCATCGGCAAGTTCGGTGCGGAACATCATCCCTTGCATCTGTTGCTGCGAGGTGATCGCCATTTCTACCGTGAAGCTGTGCTTTTTCAGACCCGAATCGACGCATAAGCTGCGCTGTTCAAGTCCGGCTTCGCTCTTACTGGACGGCGTTGTTGCGCCACAATGCGCGACTTTTTCCCGGCCGGCAACCGATTCTGCCTTACTGGTGCAAGCCACGCAAAGCAAAGCCGCCAGCAGTGGAGCAAAAGCGAACCGGATGGAATGTCTATAAGCGGGATTAGATACCATGACCTTTACACTTTATGTTAGCATTGCCGCCTTCTCGTACGAAACAGGTCGCTTTGCCCAAAATTTCAATTGAACCAGAACCTGCAGTGGAAATTTCCACTTTGCGTTCTGCACGAAGTTGGGATTTGGCTTGTCCATTTTGAATGAGCCGCAGATCGTTGAATATCACCTCGGGCGCTACCACGTCTGCTGCACCGTCGATCAGCACTTCGCCCGATCTGACAGCGCCTTTGGCAACAGCAAATTTTGCACTGCCCGTGATGATCGAAATCAAGCGGTCACTTTTTATGTCATCAACTGTGAGCGAACCTGCTCCCTGAATTTCTAGGCGCGCTATGTTTGCTTTTATCTTGTCAGCCTTTACGTCGGCGCTGCCACGTATGATGATTGTTTGTAACGAATGGGTGGTCAAAACGACCGTCAACGGTTTGCCTGAAGTGTTGCGTGATTCAAGGGTAGGTCGATAGCGGACGGTCACGCTATTACCGGACCGCTCGACCCTGACCGTGTCGATCATGCGCTTGTCACCAGTGGCTTTGGCCGATGGGGCGGAGCCTGTGATGACACGCACCTGCACATTGCCTTCGACGATTAGGTTTTCAAAGCTTGATACCATGAAGGTGCGTTCTGCCGCCAACGCCGGAACAGCCGAAGCTGAGAACAAGCCAATCCCTACAAATGGCGCCAACCAAACTTTCATTGTCAAGGGTGCAATCAAACGCAGTGGCGACATGGTATTTCCTCACCGGAAGTTTCCGACCGATATATGGACGCAAGCGAGTCGTGCGTCAAACAGCCAGTCGGTGACATAAAAAAGGGGGCATGCGCCCCCTTTTCCATAAAGCTGTTTAAGAGGCCTTATTCGGCCTTTTCATACCATTGCGGTGCGCAGGTCTTGAGCACGTCAAGGATCTTGCCAAGCGCCGCTTTTTCATCGGTCTTTTCCATCGCTGCGAGTTCGCGGGCGAGGCGACTGGAGGCCGCTTCGAAAATCTGCCGTTCGGAATAGCTCTGTTCGGGCTGATCGTCGGGGCGGAACAGATCGCGGGTCACTTCGGCGATCGAAACCAGATCACCCGAATTGATCTTCGCTTCATATTCCTGCGCGCGACGCGACCACATTGTGCGCTTGACCTTGGGTTTGCCCTTCAGGGTTTCCATCGCTTCGCGCAAAGTTTTGTCCGACGACAATTTACGCATGCCTACGCTTTCGGCCTTGTTGACCGGAACGCGAAGGGTCATTTTCTCTTTTTCGAAGCGCAACACATACAGCTCAAGCTGCATTCCTGCGATTTCCTGATTTTGCAGTTCGATGACCCGGCCTACACCGTGTTTGGGATAAACGACATAATCGCCGACATCGAATGACACCGCTATGGACGCCATGGTTTGGACCCTTTCTGATTATTTGAAATTCGCCGCTGGCCTGAATGCCTGAAGCATCCCGGCAGCTATATTTGCCCGCATGAAACCTTCTACGCCTGTTGTGCGTTTACTGCCGGTAATTGGAACCGTGCACGATGCTATTTTAACATAGTCGTAACAAAATTACAATGTTGCAATGCACCACGAGGGCAAAGCCCTCAATTTGAGCCGATTTTTCGTACCCGGCCGGGTAAATCGTCGCCCAAATCCGAATCTTTTGTCCGAATCTCTGCGGCATCGATCCAGCACAGGTCCATATGGCTTAACACCCGGTCGTCATGGCCGCGGATCGTGACGCGCTTGATCGGCAGGCTGTCGCGTTCATCGACCAACACCGGATTTGACGGTGTGCCGGTTGCCCATTTTTCGCCCCATTGCCGCATGGCGATCATCGCTGGCAGGAAGTCCAGCCCCTTTTCGGTTAGCCGATATTCCACCTTGCGCCGATCTTCGGGGCAGGGTTTGCGTTGCAGGATACCGCTTTCGGTCAGTCGGGTGAGGCGGTTGGCGAGGATATTGCGGGCAATGCCGATTTCGGTGAGAAACTCCTCGAAATGGCGCACACCATTAAAGGCGGCGCGGATGATCATGAACGACCAGCGTTCGCCAATCACCTCCAACGCGCCGGGAAGGCCGCATTGTGCGATTTCGCTCAAAGGCTCCCTCAACTTCCCCATTTCACTGTCCTAACGCCCTCATCCAGAAAAACCATAGCTATATGCGACTCAAGATAAGTTTCTAGTTGCAACTTAAAACCTAATATAATAAGTAGTGATTCGCAACTGGAAATCCAGTGCACCCGCACAGACCTTTCCCCCTACCGGAACCGGATGTGCGCGAACTTAGTAAAGAACAAAGGAATTTGTCATGACCCTCTCCCACTTATCTTCCCGTCTGGGCCTGCTGGCCGGTGCTGCATTGACGAGCGCGCTGTTCGTGTTCGCGGCCCCGCAAGCCCACGCCGCTGGCAACAATGCACGTTTCTACACCGTTGAACTGGCGGAGCCTGCTGCCGCTCAGCGCACCATCGTTCGTGGCGTTGTCTTCAATTGCGAAGGCACAACCTGCCGCGCCCCCGCAAGTGCTTCTGCCGCGCGCAATGTCTGCGCCAGCGTTGCTCGCGAATTGGGTGAAGTGAAAGGCTTTACTGCTGGTGACAAGGCGTTCGAGGCTTCGGCACTCGACAGCTGTAACCAGAAGAAAAAAGTCATCATCGCCAAGGATTGATTCGACCAGCAAAGCGAAGCGCATCGAAGCCACCCTTCACGCGTATCGCAAGGTCGAAGCAAAACTGCGCCGGATAGCGCCGCTGCCTCCTCTCCCCCTTGTGCAGCGGAAATATCCGGCGCTTTTTGTGTCCATTACATGCTTTGCTGACGCTAATGCGAGACACATTCATCGACAAATCTAGTTATTGGTCGAGCAGCAATGGCTTTGTCTGAAATGACTGCCAGCATGGGGCATGACCCAAAATCAACGATATGGCAGTGCGCTTTTCCTCGCTGCAACCATGTTAACCTCCCCTGCATTTGCCCAGCGCACCGACGACAATGCCGTGAGCAGTGCCGAGGATGCTTTTGGCAAGTCGGTAGGGGATGAACAGATTGGTTTGTATAATCCCGGGCTGGTGAGAGGCTTTTCCCCAGAGGCCGCCGGTAATTTGCGGATTGAAGGACTATATTTCGACCAGCGCGGGTCGCTGACCGACCGCTTGCTTGACGGCGCGACGATGCGGGTTGGCATTTCGGCTCAGGGATATCCCTTTCCTGCTCCCACCGGAATAGCCGACTATGCACTGCGCAAACCGGGCCAGGAATTTATCGCTTCGACTGCAATCTCTTACGGTCCCTTTGGTGGACGGACATTTGAGCTCGACACCCAATTGCCGTTGTCGGGTGATCGTCTGGGAATGACGGCAGGTATAGGCTTTTCAAAAGATGGCACCACTTATGGCAGCCTTTCCGAATATATGGGTTATGGCGGATCGCTGCGTTATGCTCCGTCGAAGAAATTTGAAATTCAGCCTTTTTGGGGGCGGATCGATGTCCGCGACGAAGAAGCGATGCCACTGTTATTCACCAGCGGTGATTTCTTTCCGCAGCGTTACAAGCGCACCGAATTTCATGGGCAGAAATGGGCAAAAAATATTGGCTTTGTCGAAAATTATGGGCTGGTCTCGCACGCAAATTTGGATGGATTTGAATTGGATTTCGGGCTGTTCCGCTCGCTGAATGAGTTTGAAAAAAGCCATTCCGATCTGATGTTCGACACCGATGCCAATGGCAATGTCGGGCAGCGGATCATTGTAGCGGACCGTGATGATTACAGCCGGTCAACCTCTGGCGAAGTCCGGCTGTCGCGCGCTTTTGTCGAAGGGCAAAGGCGGCACAAGCTGATAGCATCGGTGCGGGGCCGTTCTTTGAAACGTTCCTATGGCGGGTCGGCGCTGATTGATCTGGGAGCCAGCTATTCTGGGCGTGAAGATTTTCGTCCGGAACCGATTGCCAGCTTTGGCCCCAAGACTTTTGATAGCGTCAGCCAGATGAATTTTGGTCTGGGCTATGAACTGCGATGGCAAAAGGTGGGGGAATTTAGCGCGGGTATTCAGAAACTGGACTATTCCAAACGCGTCGAGACTCCTGGCGGCATCCTGCCTGAAACAAAGGATAATGGCTGGCTCTACAGCGTCAACGCTGCTGCCTATCTGTCCGATACGGTTGCTCTCTATGGCGGCTATACGCGCGGGCTGGAGGAAAGCGATGTTGCCCCGGCAAACGCGATCAACCGCAACGAGGCTCCGCCTGCGATCCGCACCGAACAGAAGGATTTTGGTGTGCGCTGGGCGATAAATCCCAAAGTGTCGATGGTGCTTGGCTATTTCGATGTGCGCAAACCCTATTTCAACCTCGACACCGCCTCGCGCTTTCGCGAGCTCGGCGCGATCAATCATCGCGGGGTCGAACTGTCGGTGTCCGGCGAGATCGCACCCGGGCTGCGTGTCGTGGCCGGCACCGTTTACCTGGATGCCGAAATCAGCGGCGAAGAGGTTGACCTGGGGCTGATTGGCAGCCGCCCGGTCGGTGGCTTTCGTCTGCACACCATTGCCAATGCAAACTGGACGCTCCCTTGGCACAAGCCGCTGACATTGACTGCACGCTTTGAACGCACCAGCGACCGTCCCGCCAATGTGCAGAACACATTGTTCATTCCCGCACGCTGGGTGGGCAGTCTGGGCGCGCGCTATCGCGCCGAGATCGGCAAGGTGCCAGTGCTCGCACGCTTTAATGTGGACAATATCCTCAACACATGGGGCTGGGCCGCAGGCGGCAGCGGTTTCTTCATAAACAACGGCGCACGGCGATTTTTGTTCAGCCTTGCGGCGGACATTTGATCCGGTGGCGCGGCAAATAATTGCCTGAATTTAACTTTCCTGTTGCAACGCAGCGATATTCCCACAACTTGTAACCAATGATGCGGCAATATGAATTGGTGGAACGGGTCAGGGCCTATAATCCCGATGTCGATGAGGACAGGCTGAACCGCGCCTATGTCTTCACCGTGCAGATGCACGGCACCCAGACACGCGCATCTGGCGATCCCTATTTCAGCCATCCAGTCGAAGTTGCAGGTTTGATGACCGACCTGAGGATGGACGAAGACACGATTATCACCGCGTTGCTCCACGACACGGTCGAGGACACGTTGACCAGCATCGAGGATGTCGAGGCGCGGTTCGGGCCGGAGGTTGCGCGGCTGGTTGATGGCGTGACCAAGCTGTCGAAGATCGAAGCGCAGACCGAAGACGAGCGCGCGGCGGAGAATTTGCGCAAATTCCTGTTGGCGATCTCGGATGATATCCGCGTATTGTTGGTCAAGCTGGCCGACCGGTTGCACAATATGCGCACGCTGCATTTCATCAAAAGCCCGGAGAAGCGGCGGCGGATCGCAAAAGAGACGATGGACATCTATGCGCCGCTCGCTGAGCGGATCGGCATGTACGAATATATGCACGAAATGCAGTTGCTGGCGTTCGAGCAGCTTGAGCCTGAGGGCTATGCCACAATCACCGGTCGGCTGGCACAGATTCGCGAGCAGGGTGACGTCAGGATCGAGGAAATCAGCCAGAAGATGGCCGATGCCATGGACCGGGCGGGGTTGAAGGCCAAGGTTTATGGCCGCGAGAAACATCCCTATTCGATCTGGAAGAAGATGCAGGAACGCCATGTTGCCTTCGAACAGCTGACCGACATCAACGCCTTTCGGGTGATCGTCGATGATATTGAAAGCTGTTACCGGGCGCTTGGCGTGCTCCATCGCCGTTGGCAGATGGTGCCGGGTCGGTTCAAGGATTTCATCTCGACGCCAAAGCGCAACGGCTATCGGTCACTGCATACAACGGTGATGTTTGCGCAGAATATGCGGGTCGAAATCCAGATTCGCAGCGCCGATATGCATCAGGCGGCGGAATATGGACTAGCGGCACACTGGGCCTATAAGCAGGATGACCAGCCCGACGGCCAGGCCGGATGGCTGCGCGATCTGATCGAAATTCTTGAAACCAGCCACGAGCCTGAAGAGCTGCTCGAAAACACGCGGATGGCGATGTATCAGGACCGGATTTTCGCTTTCACCCCCAAGGGCGCGCTGCACCAGTTACCCAAAGGCGCGACTCCGGTCGATTTTGCCTATGCCGTCCATACCGATCTGGGTGACCGCGCCGTTGGAGCAAAAATCAACGGGCGGCATGTGCCGCTGCGCACTTTGCTCAACAATGGTGACATGGTCGATATTTTGACCAGCAAGGCGCATGTTCCCGACCCGGCATGGCTCAACTTTGCCGTCACCGGCAAGGCGCGTGCTGCGATCCGCCGCCATGTCCGCCACCGCGAACGCGACGAGATGATCTTGCTCGGCAAGAAGATTTATGAGGAAGTGGTCGAGCGCCTTCCCGCAAAGATTGGACAAAAGGCGTTGGCGGCAGCGGTCGAGCGGCTCCAGCTCAAAACCGCCGACGAATTAATGTATGCCGTTGGCGCGGGGAAAATATCGGATCGTCGATTGATCGTGGCGCTGGTGCCGGGCTTTGATGCCGATGCGATTGAAAGCGAATGGCCGAGCCAGGAACGCGCAATTTCGATTCGCGGGCTGACTCCGGGCGTGGCCTATAATCTTGGCGAATGCTGCCACCCGATTCCCGGCGACCGCATTGTCGGCCTGCGTCTGCCCGATGCCCCGGTCGAAGTGCACACAATCCATTGCGACAAGCTGGTGAGCGGCACCGACGCCGACTGGGTTGATTTGAGCTGGGGACAGGGCAGCGACGGCGGTGCCGCGCGGCTGCGTGTCATTGTCCACAATCGTCCTGGGATGCTCGCCGAAATGGCGGGGATATTCGGCTTTCACAAGGCGAACATCTTGAACCTGCGGATGACCGCGCGCGATAGCGCCTTTCACACTTTCGAGGTCGATCTTGAGGTGCACGACCTGCACCATTTGATGCGGATCATATCGGCACTCAGGGCTTCCGACGCAGTGGCGCAGGCGGATAGGCTGTTTAGCTAGCGATCATAATCGCCCACATAAACCTCGCCGCGTTGGACATAGCCCTTTTCGACCATTTCCTTTCGATAATCTTTGCGCGCATCGATCAGTTCGCGATTATATTCGGACCATGCCTCGCGCTTGTCTTGTGCGGTTTTGGCGCGGCGTAAATCCTTGCGCAGTTCGTTCTCCGCCTCTTCGACGTCGGATTTATAGTCATACCAGTAATTGTTGCGCACGCCAGCGAGCGGCGCCTGCAAAATGTGCGAATGCGCAGTGGGCCCCGGATGGGCGTTCGCTTTATACGCCCAAGCAGCACCCAGCACCGCCAATGCGGTTGCGGTTACCAACACACCCAGCCGAATTTTTGATGGCCCCTGCGGCTCTTCCAACCTCAATGGCTCACGCAGGCGGGGGCGGGGCTTGTTATGCCCTTCACGGAAAACTCCGGTCATTTACTATCTCCAGCGCCCCCGGTTGCGACTCCGGTCCCCTTTGGCACTGGTTCTGACGCCGAATTCTGTCTCGGATATGAACAGCCTTAGGGCAATCAAGGCCAGTCGAGCCAGTCTCGCGGTGGCCCGATGCTCTTGTCGTGTCAGGCCTTACCCACAACGCTTTCGGGCAATTCCTTGCCAAAAACGCGCTGATAATATTCTGCCACCAATGTCCGCTCAGCCTCATCACATTTGTTGAGGAAAGACAGGCGGAAGGCAAAACCCAGATCTTTGAAGATCGCCGCATTCTGCGCCCAGGTGATCACGGTGCGCGGGCTCATCACGGTGGAGATATCGCCGTTGATGAAGCCTTGTCGTGTCAGGTCGGCGACCTTGACCATATTGGCGACATCCTCGGCATTGGTGCCTTCGGACTTGGCGAGGACGATCTCTGCCTCGACTTGTGCAGGCAGATAGTTGAGGCCGACGACAATGTTCCACCGGTCCATCTGCCCCTGGTTGATCTGTTGGGTGCCGTGGTACAGCCCGCTGGTATCGCCAAGGCCAACGGTGTTGGCGGTGGCGAACATGCGGAACCACGGGTTGGGGCGGATTACGCGGTTCTGGTCGAGCAGGGTTAGCTTGCCTTCGGTCTCCAGCACGCGCTGGATTACGAACATCACATCGGGGCGGCCCGCGTCATATTCGTCGAAAACCAATGCCGTCGGCGTTTGCAGCGCCCATGGGAGAAGGCCTTCGCGGAATTCGGTAACCTGTACGCCGTCACGCAGCACAATCGCGTCGCGCCCGATCAGGTCAATCCGGCTGATATGCGCGTCAAGGTTGATGCGGATGCACGGCCATTTGAGGCGCGCTGCGACCTGTTCGATATGCGTCGATTTGCCCGTTCCGTGATAGCCTTGCACCATAACCCGACGGTTGTGGGCAAAGCCTGCAAGGATGGCGAGCGTGGTGTCGGGGTCAAAGACGTAGGAGGCGTCAAAATCGGGAACGCGCTCGTCGGCTTCGCTGAAGGCGGGGCATTCCATATCGACATCGATGCCGAACATCTCGCGCACCGAAACCTTGGTGTCGGGTGCTTCAAGGACAGTCATGCTGCGGCTGTCGGGCTGGATATTCGGAATGTCGGTCATGGGATTCTCGGTTGGTGTCGCCTATAGTCGAGGGGTTGCCTATAGGCAGGGCGGGACGGTTGCAAAGCCTTTTTTGGCGGAAATCTAAAGCAGATCGAGCGCCTTTAGCACGGCGGACTGATCATAATAGGGGCGCTCGCAGACAATTTTGTCGCTGCCGGGTGCGAATTCGAAACTGGCGGCCATGCGGATGCGAAACGCTTTGCCAGTCGCCTCGACAATGCCGGATGGAAGAAGCAGCGGACCCAGATGCGTGCCGGTCAGCCAGAATTCGACCAACACGGTATCGGTGGCGTCATCAGCGGCGATCGAAATCACCTCATTGCCCTGATCAGGAAAGGGCGTGCGCGATGCGGCAAAATAGCCGCGGACGGCCTCTTCGCCGTCAAAAACCGTGCCGGGTCCCAATAATTCGTAGCGCGGATGGTCAAAGGTCGCGATCACGCCGTCCCAATCATGGGTGATTTCCAACGCCATGTGGTGGCGGACGGTTGCGATTCGGCGGGCTGACAGGTCGGGCATGGAAAATCCTTTCAGGCAAAAACAGGCGCGGCACGGAGATGTTGATAGGCCTCAACCACCGCCTGCAGTTTTGATTCGAACGAACGGTCACCACCGTTGCGGTCAGGGTGATATTGACGCAACAGCTGCGAATAGGCTGCGCGCAGGTCCGATCGGCTGGCATTGATTTCCAAACCGAGCGTTTTCAATGCGGATCGATCCTCAGTGCTGAGCGATCGGCCATCGCTTCGCATTTTGGGCATTGCGTCTTCCATCCGGCCGCGAAACCGGGCGCTGATCGCGTCAAGCGGATCGTTGAAATCGGCCCATTTGGGAGGCGAATCGACGTTGCCATTGGCGCGGAAGGCGCGGGTTTCGCTGGGCCAGACATTCAACGGACTTTGCGCCTTCGCGATTTCCTCTGCACTCAATCCGTCGAACCAATCATAACCCGCATTATATTCGCGCACATGATCGAGGCAGAACCAGAGATAGTCGCCGGGACCATTGGGACCGGGAGCTTTTCCATAGGGGTTAGGCGCGCGGAACTCACCCAACCGGTCGCATCGGGGATGTTCGCACAGCCGCCGCGTCCCGCGCATGCGGCCATGGAATCGATCGGGATTGCGCGGGGCGGACATGATTTTCCCTTGGCCAAAGTAAACCGATATGGGAAGAGGGCAGTCATGACAAAAGGCCCCCTGCAATCCGAAATGGAAAAGCTGCTTTCCGCCGCATTTGAGCCCTCCCGCCTCGCGGTGATCAACGACAGCGCGAGCCATCATGGCCATTCGGGTGATGATGGATCGGGCGAAAGCCACTTCACCGTTGAGATAGAAAGCGCCGCTTTTGCCGGGGTCAACCGCGTGCTGCGGCAACGCATGGTCAATCAGGCGCTGGGCGATATTCCGGGGCAGCGTGTCCATGCGTTGGCGATCAAGGCAAAGGCGCCGGGGGAGTAAGCCGCTCGCTCAGTTCCTTGCTTGCCAAGGCCTTACAGCGTAATCGTCTGTGATTGCCGATCAATCCGATGCCGGTTTGGGATCGCAAAATCAGGAAGGGGGAGCAATGCTGCTGTCGCGAACCTATCGGCCTTCTGCCGATCTCGCTCCCTATATCCGCCGTTTTTATGTTTTCGAAGCGCCGTTGCCCGATGGCGCGGTGATCGAAGATTTCCTATTGGCTGAAACCGCGTTTGTCCGCTGTTTGCTGCGAGGAGATTGGGCCGCGCAAACCCATGGCGACGAATGGAATACGGCGGGCAATGTCGTATTTTTCGGCGCCAACAGCCGACCTTTGCGGGTCAGGGTGAAAGGCGGTTTTGCAGTGACCGGCTTTGCAATCCGGCCGAGCGGTTGGAATGCGCTTTTCGCAGAATCCCATGATTCGCTGTCGAACCAAATGTTACCCTTGCAGCAATTGTGGGGCGAACTGGCGGAGACACTTTATGCAGGGGTTGCAGCGGCTGTCGACGATGCAGGACAATTGGCTGCGATGGAAGCAGCCTTGCGAGAGCGAATTGCCTTGATGCGTTCGCCCGATGCCGATCTGCAAATGGCGCGTTTTGAAGTGATCGCCCGCACCGACAGCACCATGCGCGTCGAAGATGCTGCGACGGAAATCGGCTTGTCGGTCCGGCAGCTTGAGCGGCGCTGCCTGGCCACATTTGGTCTGACACCAAAGGCGATTTTGCGGCGAAGCCGGTTTCTTGATACCGCGACCGCGCTGCGAGGCTTCAGTAGCTCCAGCGAGCGCGAACTGGATGCGCTACGCTATTTTGATCAATCGCATATGAGCAAAGAATTCAAGCTGTTCACGGGGATGACTCCGCGCACATTTGCAAATGCGGTAACGCCGCTGCAAACCGCAGGCTTGAAGTTACGCGAAGAAGGCCGTTTCGAGGATTAAGGCGCGCACTGCCTTGACAAGAATGCCCACCGGGCAGATGTTTTTGCGATGCTGAAAATCACCCCCACCAGCCACGATCTGGGAATGTTCGAGGTGCGGCGCACACTTCCTAGCAAACCGCGCACGATGGTTGGGCCGTTTATCTTTGTCGACCAATTCGGTCCGGCGCATTTCGATATCGGGCGCGGCATGGACGTGCGACCTCATCCGCATATCAATCTGGCGACAGTCACCTATTTGTTCGAAGGCGCGATCGACCATCGCGACAGTCTGGGGACTTATGCGACGATCCGCTCCGGAGCATTGAACCTGATGACCGCAGGCAAAGGGATTGTTCATTCGGAACGAACACCACAAGCAGAACGCGCCGCCGGTTCGCCGATTTCGGGAATGCAGACATGGTTGGCGCTGCCCGATGGCCAGGAAGAGATAGACCCTGCGTTCGAGCATATCGCCGCGGACTTCTTGCCGAAGGTCGAGGGTGACGGTGTCACAGCGACCATCATCATGGGCAGCCTGTGGGGACAGACAGCACCCACAACTCAACATGCCGCAACCATTTATGCCGACATTGCGATGCAGGCAGGGGCTACCCTGCCAATTGATGCCGAGGCAGACGAACGCGCGGTGCTGGTCGCAATGGGTAATGCCAACCTAGATGGTCAAGACCTCGAAACACACAGCCTCTATGTTCTGCAACCCGGTGAGCCAATGATGCTTCGCGCCGACAGCGATGCCCGTGTGATGCTACTCGGCGGCGAGGCCTTCAAAACCCCGCGCCATGTCTGGTGGAACTTTGTCAGTTCGTCACGCGACCGGATCAATCAGGCCAAGGCTGACTGGAAGGCTGATCGCTTTCCAAAAGTGCCGGGGGATGACAAGGAATTCATCCCGATCCCCGAAGTGCCACTGACGCGGAGTGAAACTTGACCTTGGAGCACCGTCGCATCTCGCTCTCGACCGGCGTTGAACTTGATGTCTGGACGCAAGGCGATCCCGCCAATCCGCCGATCCTGTTCCTGCACGGATTTCCCGAAAGCCACCGCACTTGGCGGCACCAGATGGCGGCACTGTCCGACCGCTATTATTGTTTCGCGCCGGACCAGCGTGGTTATGCGCGCTCGTCGAAGCCAACTTCGGTGGACGACTATGAGGCGGCCAAGCTGGTGGCCGATGTCTTTGCGCTCGCCGATGCGTTGGAAATCGACCGTTTCACTCTTGCTGCGCACGATTGGGGCGGTGCGATTGGTTGGGCGGCAGCGCTGACGCATCCAGACCGGGTCGAGCGGCTGGTGATCGCCAATGCTCCACATCCCTATATCTTTCAAAAAACGATTATCGAGGATTTGGACCAGAGGCGTGCCTCGCAATATATCCGTGTGTTTCGTGGCGACGCGTTGGAGCGGCAGATTGCCGAAAAGGGCCTCGACTGGTTTTTCGAGCATAGCTTTGCCCGGCATTTGCCTGCGGGTTCAGTCAGTGCCGAAGATCGTGCTGCCTATCTCGACGAATGGAACCAGCCAGGCGCGTTGACCGCGATGTTCAACTGGTACCGTGCCTCGCCCACTGATGTGCCCGACATGGATGCCTTGGTTGAGGTGACAGCGTTTTTGCAGCGTCCTTTTCCGCAGGTGATCGTGCCAACTTTGGTCATCTGGGGCGTCAACGACCCGGCGCTGTTGCCGTGCCAGTTGGCAGGACTGGACACACTGGTTCGTGATCTGACGATCCGCAAAATCGACGCAGGCCATTTCTCGCCGTGGGAAGCACCGGAGGCGGTGACGCAGGCAATGCGCGAATGGCTGGGCGTGGCCCGCTGAAGCGGAAAACGCACGCAAAATCTTGATTCGTATCAATGCATTGGTAGCCTTTATTTGCCATGGTCTGGCTAACGTGAGTCGAAGGAACCGATATGACTGATCAGCCCGCCCCCGCCCCCATCCGCAGCCGCCGCACGGTGGCCGACGTCAGCGCCACCAATGAAAATGCCGCCGCCGCTACTGCAGATGCTGCTGCAAAAACCGTCGTTGCTGGCGATGCCACTGATGATCTGGCCCCGGACATCAAAAACTTCCCAGTGGTTACACCTTTGACCGATGATGGCCCGGCAGAGGGCGATAATTATCCCTATAAAACGCCGATGACGCGCAGGGTCTATGAAGCGCACAAGGCCCAGTTGCAGGCAGAATTGCTCAAGGTGCAAAAATGGGCTCAGGATAGCGGCCAGAAATTCGTCATTCTGTTCGAAGGCCGCGATGCCGCGGGTAAGGGCGGAACGATCAAGCGTTTCATGGAGCATTTGAACCCCCGCCTCGCGCGCGTCGTTGCCCTCAACAAGCCGAGCGATGTCGAGCGCGGTCAATGGTTCTTCCAGCGCTACATCGAAAAGCTGCCGACAGCAGGCGAAATGGTGTTTTATGACCGCAGCTGGTATAACCGCGCCGGGGTCGAACGGGTGATGGGGTTTTGTACACCCAATGAATATCTGGAATTCATGCGGCAAGCCCCCGAACTGGAACGCATGTTCTCGCGCTCGGGTATCCGGCTCTACAAATATTGGTTCTCTGTCTCTCAGGAAGAACAGCGTCGCCGCTTTGCCGCGCGATCAAACGATCCGCTAAAGCGCTGGAAATTGTCGCCGATCGATCAGGCCAGCCTGTCGCGCTGGGACGACTATACCGAAGCGAAGGAGGCGATGTTCTTCTACACCGACACCGCCGATGCGCCGTGGGTGATCGTCAAGTCAAACGACAAGAAACGTGCGCGCATCAACTGCATGCTGCATTTCCTCAGTTCGCTCGATTATCCGGACAAGGATTTGAAGATCGCACACAAGCCCGATCCACTGATTGTTGGCCATGCGCGGCACGTCATACATACGTCAGAGCATATTCTTGGCGCATCGCTGCATCCTGAAATGCGGCGCAACAAGACGAATGGGAACGGTGCTGCGAAATAAGCGGGATGTAACATTCCGCGTTGAACTTGCCGGACGCCTTGCCATCGCTTAGCGTCCGGCCATGCCGCACCAACGCCATAAGCTGTTTCGCGTCCGTGACATCCACGATCACAGCCCGGTTACTTATATCGAGCTGTTCTTCGATCTGGTGTTCGTCTTCGCGATCACCCAGCTGTCGCACCGCTTTATCGAACATCTGACCTATCGGGGAGCGGCGGAAACAGTCTTGCTGCTGCTCGCAGTCTGGTGGGTGTGGATCTACACCAGCTGGACCACAAACTGGCTCGACCCCGACCGGGCGCATGTGCGGCTGATGCTGCTGTTGCTCATGGCAGGCGGGCTGGTGTTGTCTGCGGCTATTCCCGATGCTTTTGGCGAAAGCGGGCTTGCATTTGCCGGGGCCTATTGCGCGATGCAGCTCTACCGCACGCTGTATATGGCATGGGCGGCGCGCGGTGTGCATCGGGGCAGGATGCGCAATTTCTTGCGCATCGCTTTCTGGTTCCTGTTGTCGCTGCCGCTTTGGATCTACGGGGCGTTTTGCGAAGCCGATCTGCGCTTTGCGCTTTGGGCGGCGGCGCTGATGGTTGAATATGCCGGACCCTTCGCTTTCTTTCGCACCCCCGGCCTTGGCCGTTCGTCGGGCGAGGACTGGGATATTTCGGGCGCCCACATGGCCGAACGCTGCGCTCTGTTCATCATCATTGCGCTGGGTGAGGCGGTGCTGATGACCGGTGCGACTTTTGGAGATACACCGCAGACGCAGGGCTATTGGTTTGCCTTCCTATCGAGTTTTGCCGGCAGTGCGACCATGTGGTGGATCTATTTCGATGTTGGCGCAAAGCGCGGGTCGGAACGAATCAGCACGTCGGACAATGCCGGTCTGATGGCGCGCAATGCCTATACCTATCTTCACATCCCGATTGTCGCGGGTGTTGTCGTGACTGCAGTTGGCGATGAGATGCTGATCATGCACCCGACAGGGCATATGAGCAGCGCGGCAATCTGGGCGATGGTCGGTGGACCGGCCTTGTTTCTGTTGGGCAATCAGGGATTCAAATGGGTGACGTCGGGAATGCGTTTCCCGCCGCTGTCGCATTTCTTTGGACTGTTGCTGCTGACTGCAATTGGCTTTGCTGCGGCGCATTGGCATTGGCAGCCAATTGCGGTCGGTTTGGCCGCGACAGGCGCCCTGATAATTACGGCCTTTTGGGAATGGTTTTCGCTCCATGGCGGCTGGCAACGCTGGGCACCGTGGATGGCGCCACTGTTCAGCAGTTTTCCTTCACCCAATTGATATGCGCGCCGTGCGGATGGGTGTGCGCGAGCAGTTTGGTTTCGCCATCGCCCGGCCAGCAACGCAGTGTAAGATCGGCAGCGATGACTTCGGACGGGAATTCCATGCTTAGCCAAGCGAGTGGCTTGGACCTTGTGGCTCGCGCGCCGGCCGCTTCAATCGCTGCTGTAACGGAGCGGCGACCCACTTCCGGGAAATATTGCAAAGCAATGCTGTGATAGATGACGCGGGTTACGCCTTCAGCTTGTGGCATATTTAGACGCGCGGCTAGCCACTCGGCTCCGTCGCCTTTCTCCACCAGCGGAGGATAGACCTGCGCCAGCCTGATCGCCGCCTCAGCCCGCGCGACCCTTTCGGTCTGGTCGGGCCAGATATAGGCAAGCATCCGGCTTGCGACCGCAGGGTCAGTCATATCGAGGGGGTTCAGGTCAACACCGGCGCGGGCGACGACTTCTATCGGTGCTGCTGTAGGAGAAGGCCCGTTCCACACAGGCGCAATTTTGACCGGTGAATTTGGGTCGCCCGCTGCGACACCGCCCAGTTCATAACAAAACCGGTCCATATTCAGATTGAGCCCGCCAGAAGCCCCGAGTTCGAGGATCTCGAGCTTGGGCCCGAATCGGCGCGCGATTTCCAGCATTCCGGGAAAAAGCACGCCCGAGCGCGCGACTTCGTTGGTTTGTGGCGCGCTATCGAGCCAAGGGTAGAGCCAGTCATCCCATTGCGCCAGAACGCGACCAATTATGCCCTGAAAGTCGCCTTCGCGCGCAGCATAGAGGCAGGTCAACTCCGCGTCCTGCCCCGACCGCGCCAAAGCATTCAGCCCGCCTGCGATCCGCAATTTCAGCGCATCGACCATCGGATCGCCCGGCCAGTCGAGAATGCGCGCGCCGGTCTGTGTACTGTGGTCGAGATTGGCGAGTACCGCCTCCAGCGCGCGTGCGGTCAGTTCTGACCCGGTCAATCGGCAATAGCCGATCTGTTTTGCGAAGGCTGCGCGAACTTTCTCACTCATGCCGCGCAGCTTGCACTTGTTGCGCTGCACAAGTAAAGCCCCGCCGTCATGGCCCAACCGATTATCTTTGCCATTCCCAAGGGACGCATTCTTGACGAGGCGTTGCCATTGATGCGCGCTGCCGGAATCGATCCGTCGCCCGACTTTTTCGACAAGGACAGCCGTGCGCTGACCTTTTCGACCAATGATCCACAAGTGCAGATCATCCGCGTGCGCGCGTTCGACGTCGCCACCTTTGTGGCACATGGCGCGGCGCAGGTAGGGATTGTCGGCTCCGACGTGATCGACGAATTCGATTATTCAGAACTGTACGCGCCGGTGGACCTCAATATCGGCCATTGCCGGATTTCGGTGGCCGAGCCCGCCGAATTGGCCGCAACCGACGATCCGCGTTCATGGAGCCATGTCCGCGTCGCCACCAAATATCCCAATCTGACCCGCAAATATTTCGCTGGGCGTGGGGTGCAAGCGGAATGTGTCAAGCTGAACGGGGCGATGGAAATCGCGCCTTTGTTGGGGCTGTCGAGCCGCATTGTCGATCTGGTGTCATCGGGCAAGACGCTGAAAGAAAATGGCTTGGTCGAGGTCGAAACGCTGGCACAGGTGTCCGCGCGGCTGGTTGCCAACCGCGCGGCATTCAAGACCGATGAACGGATCGCGGCGCTGGTCGAGCGGTTCAGGGCGGCAGTCGGTGCTTAGGCTAAACGCCCACCAACCAGACTTCGTCGACCGTTTCGATGCTTTGGTCAACGGACGTCGCGAGGCCGATGCCGATGTTTCGACTATCGTCGAACAGGTGATCCGCGATGTTCGAGCGCGCGGCGATGTTGCCTTGCTTGAATTCACTGAGCGCTTCGACGGCTTTGACTTGAATGCCGAGGGATGGCGGATCGATGCCGAGCAATGCAAGGCGGCGTTTGACGGTTTGGCTCCGGAACTGCGCGATGCGCTGAAGCTCGCGGCAACGCGCATCCGGGCCTATCACAAGGCACAATTGCCCAAGGATCGCGACTATACTGACAAACAAGGCGTGCGTCTGGGTGCGCGCTGGAGCGCAGTCGATGCCGCCGGCGTCTATGTTCCGGGTGGCCGCGCGGCCTATCCCAGTTCGGTATTGATGAACGCGATTCCGGCAAAGGTTGCAGGCGTCGAACGGTTGGTCATGGTCACCCCGACACCTCAAGGCGAGATCAACCCGACCGTTATGGCCGCTGCGTATCTGGCAGGGGTCGACGAAATCTGGCGGCTGGGCGGGGCGCAGGCGATTGCAGCTTTGGCTCATGGCACTGAAACTATCGCCCCCGTCGATGTTATCACCGGCCCCGGAAATGCCTGGGTCGCAGAGGCCAAGCGCCAGCTTTATGGCGTAGTCGGCATCGACATGGTCGCAGGGCCTTCCGAAATCGTGGTGGTTGCCGATGCCAAGAACAAGCCCGACTGGATTGCCGCCGACCTGCTCAGCCAGGCCGAGCATGATCCGACCAGCCAGTCGATCCTTTTTACCGATAATGCAGGCTTTGCCGATGCGGTCGCGGCAGCGGTCGAGGTGCAATTGGCCGGACTGAGCACCGGGGCGGTCGCGACCGAAAGCTGGCAAGCCAATGGCGCGATCATTGTCGTCGAACGGCTTGAGGATGCCATGCCGCTGGTCAACCGCCTGGCAGCCGAGCATCTGGAGCTTGCCGTTGATGACAAGCGCGCCGAGGCGCTGTTTGCGCAAGTCCGCCATGCCGGTTCGGTCTTTCTCGGACGGATGACGCCTGAAGCGATTGGCGATTATGTCGCAGGCCCCAATCATGTGCTGCCGACCGGGCGTCGCGCGCGTTTTTCATCAGGGCTATCGGTGCTCGACTTCATGAAGCGCACCAGCTTTATCGCGCTCGATAAGGCGGCCGTGAAGGCTATTGGTCCGGCGGCGGTTACGCTTGCCGAAGCAGAAGGCTTGCCTGCGCACGCCGAAAGCGTCAGGAAAAGATTGAAATGAATAGCCCCCGATCAAAATCGCGCTCCGTCGCGCGTCTCGCCGCCGTTCAGGCGTTGTACCAGATGGAAATGGAATCAATCGGCATCGCCCGTTTGCTGAACGAATTTCATGCGCATCGGCTAGGTGCCGAAATCGAAGATGCACAATATGCCGACGCTGACGGCGTGTTTTTCGACGATGTGGTGTCGGGCGTCGACGCCCGCCGCGAAGAGATTGACGCGCTGATCGAGGCCAAGCTTGGCGAGCAGTGGAAATTGTCGCGGATCGACAAGACGATGTTGCAGATTTTGCGCGCTGGTACCTATGAGTTGCTCGCGCGCGCTGATGTGCCCACTGCTGCGGTGATCGACGAATATGTCGATGTCGCTCACGCCTTTTTCGATGCCAAGGACGCGAAGTTCGTCAATGGGCTGCTCGATGCGGTGGCGAAGGAAAAGCGGGTTTGAGCTTATACCGAAGCCCTGAGCTTGTCGAAGGGCGTTCCACTGTTGTAGCGCGGTTCTGAAAGACGTGCTTCGACAGGCTCAGCACGAACGGTTCTCTTGGGTAGCCTTCGACTCTAAGCGCGCACTATGACCACCGAATCCACCTTCATCGAGCTGATGCGCGCTATCGCCAGCGATCCGGCTGCGCGGGGGTTGGCTGATGATGTCGCTGTTGTCGATCTGGGCACCGAGTCGCTTATCATCACCCATGACATGATGGCGGAGGATGTCCACTGGCTGCCATCCGCCGATGCCGCCGATGTCGCGTGGAAACTGGTTTCGGTCAATCTGTCCGACCTTGCGGCAAAAGGTGCTGCACCCATCGGCGTTTTGCTGGGCTTCATGCTGGGTGAAGATTCTTGGGATCGCCGCTTTGCCGAGGGGCTGGGCGAGGTTTTGCGGTATTATGATGTGCCGTTGCTCGGTGGCGATACCGTTGCCAATCGCGGAGACAAGCGTTCCGTCGGGCTGACCGCATTGGGCAGAGCAACCACCCGGCCGGTGCCGTCGCGCAGCGGTGCAAGGGCTGGGGATATACTGTATGTCACCGGAACATTGGGCGATGCGCTTGCGGGCTTCGAATTTGCCGAGGTAGGGCTTGAGGGTTTGCCCGAGACAATGGCCGTCTATCATCGCCCGGTCGCACGATTGGCCGACGGGCAGGCGCTGGCGGCTGCGGTGTCTGCGATGATGGATGTCTCCGATGGCTTGCTGATTGATGCCGAACGGATGGCAGCGGCCAGCGGCGTTGGAATGCAGATTGATTTGGCCGCGATCCCGCTTTCAATGTCCTATCGGCAGCAACGCGGGGACAGTCTCGACAGCCGGATACAGGCGGCCAGTTGGGGCGATGATTATCAGTTGCTGTTTACCGCGACCGCGGCGCAAAATCTGCCGGTTGAAGCGACTGCGATCGGCCAAGTCGTGCCGGGATATGGTCTGTCGCTCAGTGACGGGGAAACACCAGTTCCGCTTCCGCAGAAACTGGGCTTTGAACATCGCTGAAGCGTGCGGCTTTCGGGCTTGCCCGATGCGGCCTGCCTGCCTATAGCCATCGCGCTCATACCCGCCGCAGAGCGGGTGTTTCGCGTGCTTTTGCACAAAAACAAACGGGGAAGGGACAGTTCATGTCTTTGACAGTTATCGCAATTATATGCGGTGCCCTGGCCGTGCTTTACGGCTTTGTCACCAGCCGTCAGGTGCTCAATGCATCTGCCGGTAACGAGAAAATGCAGGAAATTGCCGCTGCGATTCAGGAAGGCGCGCAAGCCTATCTGGGTCGTCAATATACCACCATCGCCGTTGTCGGCATTGTGGTTGCAGCCCTTGTGGCGTGGTTCCTTGGCCTGACTTCGGCCACAGGCTTCGTCATTGGCGCGATCCTGTCGGGCGTTGCAGGCTATATCGGGATGAACATCTCGGTTCGTGCAAATGTTCGCACGGCGGCCGCTGCGCAGACGGGTTTGCAGGCTGGCCTGACCATGGCATTCCGCGCAGGCGCGATCACCGGCATGCTGGTGGCGGGTCTGGCGCTGCTCGCAATTTCGGTGTTTTTCTATGTGCTGACCGAAGTGCAGGGCATTGCCGCCAATGACCGTCAGGTCATTGACGCGCTGGTTGCTTTGGCCTTTGGCGCTTCGCTGATCTCGATCTTCGCGCGTCTCGGCGGTGGTATCTTTACCAAGGCTGCTGACGTTGGCGCTGATTTGGTCGGCAAGGTTGAAGCTGGGATCCCTGAAGACGATCCACGCAACCCTGCCGTGATCGCGGACAATGTTGGTGACAATGTTGGTGACTGCGCCGGTATGGCTGCTGACTTGTTCGAAACCTATGTTGTTACCGTTGGTGCGACGATGGTGCTGATCGCGTTGCTCGTCAAAAATGCTGGCGATCAGCTGCTCAACCTGATGAGCCTGCCTCTGCTGATTGGCGGCGCGTGCATCCTGACCTCGATCCTGGGCACCTATTTCGTCAAGCTCGGCAAGTCGAACAATGTCATGGGCGCGATGTACAAGGGCTTCACGGTCACCGCTGTGACGTCCGCGTTTCTGATCTGGTTCGTGATCGATTATGCTCTGGGTGGCATGGAAAATATGGTCGGTGATTATACCGGTCGCACATTGTTCTATTGCTCGATCCTTGGTCTGGTTATCACTGGTCTGATCATTTGGATCACCGAATATTACACCGGCACAAATTATCGTCCGGTGCGGTCAATCGCAAAAGCTTCGGAAACCGGCCACGGTACCAACGTCATTCAGGGTCTGGCTATCAGCCTTGAATCGACCGCATTGCCGACAATTGTCATCGTCGCCGGGATCATCATCGCCTTCAAGCTTGCGGGCCTGATCGGTATCGCCTTTGCGGCAACCGCGATGTTGGCGTTGGCGGGCATGGTCGTCGCACTCGACGCCTATGGCCCGGTGACTGACAATGCCGGTGGTATTGCCGAAATGGCTGGTCTTGATGATTCGGTCCGTGAAAAGACCGATCTTCTCGACGCAGTTGGCAACACCACAAAGGCTGTGACCAAGGGCTATGCCATCGGTTCGGCAGGTCTTGCCGCACTTGTGCTGTTCGCAGCCTATACGACCGACCTGAAGGAATTCTTCCCGAATCTGACGGTCGATTTCAGCCTCGAAAACCCCTATGTCATAGTCGGCCTGTTGCTGGGCGCTTTGCTGCCCTATCTGTTCGGCGCGATGGGGATGACGGCTGTTGGTCGTGCGGCGGGTGAAGTGGTGAAGGACGTTCGCGACCAGTTCGCCAATGACCCCGGCATCATGACCTTCAAGTCAAAACCCAACTATGCTCGCACTGTTGACCTCGTCACCAAGGCAGCGATCAAGGAAATGATCATTCCGTCGCTGTTGCCGGTGCTGGCACCGATTGTGGTCTATTATGTGATCTTTGGTGTTGCCGGACAGGCACAGGGCTTTGCCGCTCTGGGTGCTCTGCTTCTCGGCGTGATCGTTGGCGGCCTGTTCGTCGCGATCTCGATGACCTCGGGTGGTGGTGCCTGGGACAATGCCAAGAAATATATCGAAGACGGCCATCATGGTGGCAAGGGTTCGGAAGCGCACAAAGCGGCCGTGACAGGTGACACCGTTGGCGATCCTTACAAGGATACCGCTGGCCCCGCCGTCAACCCGATGATCAAGATCACCAACATCGTTGCCTTGTTGCTTCTGGCGGCACTGGCTAGCGGCCACGCTGCGATGTAATCGATCTGGCCTTTGGCTGAAAACCAACCCCGTCGGAGCGATCCGGCGGGGTTTGTTTTGTGGTGCGGCTCCGCTGTTAGCACTATTTTTGCGACTTGCTGCTAAGGCGAGAAGCAAGAAATGGAGCAAGAAGGCCCTGTGAACGCATTGGCAGTGGATATGAGCAGCGATTTTCTGACAGATCGGGCGGGTACAAGCCGTCCGGCTGCGCAGCTGTGCACAGTGCGGGTGTCGGTTGCACGTGACCGGCTGCTCGATCTGGAATTTGGAGCGCTTTGGGATGTGCTGGCTGCCCGCGCTTCCGAACCCAACCCTTTCTGCGAACGCTGGTATCTCGATCCCGCACTAAACGCTTTCGACCAAAAATCGGAAGTTGCTTTGATCGAACTTTGGTCAGGCGCGCATCTCGTCGGGCTTATGCCGACCTATCGCGAAACCCGCTATGCGGGGCTACCGATTGCGACAACGCAAAACTGGCTTAACGCCAACGCCTTTCTGGGCACACCTTTGATCGAAGCCGGGTTTGAAGCGGCTTTTTGGGATGCAGTGTTGCAGCATTGCGACGCGGCGCGTGACGCGGGTTTGTTTTTCCACTGCACCGGTCTGGTTCGCGGCGGCCCGATAGCAACCGCGCTTGAAGCCATTTGTGCAGCACAGAATCGGCGGTACGGTTTGGTTTTCGCCGAGGAGCGAGCGCTGCTTGAAAGTGGCATGGCACCGCAGGTCTATTATGAAGCGCATGTGCGCGGCAAGAAGCGCAAAGAACTCCGCCGCCAGCAAAACCGGTTGTCGGAACTTGGCAAATTGGAATTTGAGCGCAGCGACGGCGCGAACAACCTTAATGGCTGGATCGATGAATTCCTCGCGCTGGAACGGCGCGGATGGAAGGGTGCCAACGGCTCGGCGCTGGCTTGTGCTGCCGACACGACGGCACTGTTCCGCAACGCGCTGCAAGGCGCTGCACAGGCAGGTAAGCTTGAACTGTTGGCGCTGCGGCTCGACGGGCGGGCGATTGCGATGCTGGTGACCTTTCTGTGTTTACCGGGCAGCTTCTCGTTCAAGACCGCCTTTGACGAGGACCATGCCCGCTTTTCACCCGGCGTATTGTTGCAGATTGAGAATTTGAAGTTGCTTGAAAAGGCCGGGCTGGATTGGTGCGACAGTTGCGCGGCCCAAGACCATCCGATGATCGACAGCCTGTGGGGTGGGCGCAGGACCGTTGGTCGCTGGTCAGTCGCCATCGGCGGTCCGGCGCGGCGCATGGCGTTTGCGACATTGCTCAAGGCGGAAAAGGCCAAAAGCCAATTGCGCAAGATCAAGGACAAACCGGCTGAATTCGCGACAGGAGACGAAGCATGAACGCGATTTTCAACGATGACGCCCGTGCTGCCTTTGCCGCAGCCTATCCCGAAACCCCGCATGCGCTGCACCACAATTTGCGCGATCATCCAATGTTGACGCTCGAGGCGCTGGCAACATTGGCGGAGGGGCTGCCTGAGGCTTCGATCGAATATAATCGGGGCGACCTGCCCACCGGGGTTGATCCCGATGGGAAGGCTGACCTGTCCAACGGCCTGTCGATCGGCGACACCATCCGTCAGGTCGATAGCTGCCGCAGCTGGGCGGTGCTGAAGAATATCCAGCAGGTACCAGCCTATCGCGAGCTTCTGCTGTCGCTGTTGGCAGAGCTGAAGCCGATTATTGAATCGCGGACCGGCGCCATGCTCAACCCGCAGGGCTTTCTTTTCGTGTCATCGCCCGATGCGGTGACGCCTTATCATTTCGACCCCGAACATAATATCCTGCTGCAACTCAAAGGCAGTAAAACGATGGTGCAGTTTCCTGCGGGCGACGCTGCCTTTGCGCCCGACGAAACCCACGAAACCTATCACACCGGTGGCAGCCGCAACCTTGTGTGGAATGACGCATTGGCTGCCGGGGGCAAAGCGTTCCCGCTTGAACCAGGCGATGCAGTGTTCGTGCCGGTGATGGCACCGCACCATGTCAAGGTCGGGCCTGATCCCTCGATTTCGATGTCAATCACATGGCGCAGCGACTGGAGCTTTGCCGAGGCCGATGCCCGCGCCTTTAACAGCGTGTTGCGACGGATGGGAATGCGCCCGCGCCCGCCCGGCCGCTTCCCTGCGCAAAACAGCGCAAAGGCCTATGCTTGGCGAGTGATGCGCAAATTGGGCGCTGGCTGAGCAAACTCACTCGACGATTTCGTACCACGGTCCGGCGAGCCCGCTTTCGTCGATCGTGCGCCAGTTGACGGTGCCGCCATCGGCGGACACCTCCCAGATCACCGGGGGCCGGCTCCACTCGCTGACGATATAGACCGGCAGTTTCACCGCCTTTGCGAGCGCAACGTCGATCGCATCGGGTTCACTACGCGGTCTGCGAACGGCGGGGCGCGTTCGCAATACGGCAACGGTGCCTTCCTCGAGTGTAGGTGTGACCTCAGCATTGGGTTCCAGCGCGCTCATCGCTCCGACTCCCAGATTGCCATCCTTGACGATGAAGGCAATCAACATATCTGCCTGCTTGTCGTCGGGATCGACCACTCTGCGTGCAATTGAATCGCCAACATTGCGCGCAGCCACCGACAAGGTGATTTGCTCTTGCGCCGCTACAACCGGGCCGGAGAAAACCAAGGTCAAAAGCAATAGAGGAAACAGGCGAAAGCGCATGCTGTCGCTCTAGCGGCTTCGGAACGCGATCAAAAGCGTTTCCGGAAGCTGATTTCAAACACCCGTCCCTGCGGATCGAGCAGCCCCGGCTGATAGCTTAGCGGGACATTGCCCGCGGCATCGCGGACATCCATTGCTGTTCCCAACACATTGTCGACGCGAATGGCTATCCGGCTGCCTTTGAGAAGCGGCACCTTCTTGGTCAGATCGCCACGCTGATCAAGATTGATGAAGATAAAGGCATTGAGGCTCGCCAGATCGCCAAAGTGAAGGTCCCCGCTGCCCGTCAGCGCATTGCCATCGATGCGGGTTGCGCTGCGGTAATTGCCTTCAAGGCGGAAACCCAAACCTTTGAAAAAGGCGCCGCCAGATAATGTCAGCTCATGACGTGGCGCGCCACCCAGACTATCGCGCGCCGATCCGTTGAGCAGATCAAGCAGCGGTACGCCGGGACGGATCAATATTTGTTCGTTGATTCGGTAGGTGTGATAAAGTGCAACCTGCCAGCGGCTCGGCGGGCCACCACCGGGCATTCCCATCGGGCCACGACCGCCGCCACCACCACCGGGACGGCCAGCACCGGGGCCGCCGCCACGAGGCCCGCCGGCACCCGGTCCGCGACCACCGCCACCCATTCCCATCGGCCCACCACCTTGTGGCTGTTTGCCGATTGATCCCGACATGTTGAAGCCCCAGCGGATGCGTTCGCCCTTTTCGCGAGCATAATTGACCGCGCGCTGGTCGATCCGGATCAACTGGCCGTCGGCATCTCGGAACACCCGGTCGGGAAATGCCGCCTCGATCTCTGGTGTTAACAACGGAAAAGAAGACGTCGTGTTGCTGCTGCGGTTGCGGAAATATTCGAGTTGCAGCCCCAGCCCTTCGACAAAGGAAGGGCTCCAATCGACCCCCAGCTTGATGTCGCGGCGCTTTTCGGAAACGAGCGCCGGATTGCCGCCGCTGACCACATCGATGAAGCGGCTCTCGCCGCGCACAAAATCGAAATAGGCGACATTGGGTGTGGTAATTAGTGGATTGCCAAGTTGGCTCAGCGTTGGTGCTGTTTCGTCCCCGATCAGCGATGCAGAAAAGGACAGCCCCTTTACAGGAGACCAGCGCAACCCTGCGCCATATTCGACAAGCCGACCGAAGGAGGAGACGTCGGATATGCCGAAATTGCCGTTGACCGAAAAGTCGCCAATTGCGCCAATCCCGCCGGTATCGCGTTCGACCAAAGGCACTTCGACGTTTACGGCACCGTTGATTCGATTGCGTTTAAGGAAGCTGTCGGTGCTGATCCCGCGTCGAAAGGATCTGGTGTCAAAATGCTTGTTATCAAACCCGCTGCTCAAGGTCATGGTAACGGGGCCTGCAGGAAGCATGAAAAGCCGCCCTGACAAGGTTCCCCTAAGGGTTAGCGCACGCGCCGAGCTGTCGGAGGTATCGGGGTTTGAAAACAGCAGGTCACTGCCAAATTGTGCGGCAAACGGATTGACCGTTCCTGCGCTCACCGCACTGCGCAACACCGAATAGTCGGCATTGGTAAAGGCTGTAGTCTCACTGTCGCTGAGATCATAATCCGCCGTCAGCGCCAACCGCCAGCCACCAATGACGCTGTTAAAGCCAGCGCCAAATTGCAGCGTGTTCGACTTGGAGCTGCGTTCAAGCGCGCGTGGGGACAAGAAATAACGGTTGAGCGCGACATCCTGTCCAAAAGGGCTGAACGAGCTTGATGCCGGGAGTAAGAAGGTTGCCGATGGCAAGCCGTTAAGGCTCTGCTGATCCTGCAATTCATAGGATCCATTGAGCGCAAAATTGGTTTGCGGACCCAGCACCTTGCTCCAGCTGGTTGTCACCTGAAACCGCTGGAAAGATGGTAGCAGCGTCCGGTAGGCACCAATATCGCCATCCGCAGATTGATTGGCATTGGCGGCAAAGCCTGCCAGTGTTGGACTTGTTCCTCCGGGGACGGACGCAGTGGTTACGGTCTCGCCAGCAAGCGCGCTCAGCGCAGGATCAATCTCTCCGTCTATGCCTAGGCCAGTGATATTGCCGGCAAGCGCGTAGGGCGCGCTGGCAGCGCTGGAAACTATGTCGCGCTCGTCCTCGGTCAATTTGGTCCGCCGTTCAAACTCGATATCGACGTTGAAACGGTTATCCTTGCCGATGCGGGTGAAGTTGGTCTCGAACTCCTGCCGGTCGAACCCGCCCTTTTGCGGCGCGGCATATTCAACTTCGGCGTTGAAGCTCGCAAAATTATCCTTGAGGATGAAGTTGATCACCCGTTGATCAGGACGAAAGCCATATTGCAGCGCAACCTCTTCGGGGAAAATCTGCACCTGCTTGATCGCCTCGGGCGGCAGGTCGCGAATGTCGCGAAAGCTGGAAATGCGCTGGCCGTTGAGCAGGATCACCGGCGGGCCGCTGCCACGCCCACGCCCTGAACCGGCCTGAGGGGCAACCGCCGCAACAATATCGGCAACCGAGGACCCGCCCAGCGCCTGCACATCGGCCTCGCTCAGCTCATCAATCGGCGCCGCGTCGGTCTCAACCGCCCCGCGCACACGTTCCGCCGTCACGATGATGACGGTTTCGCTTTCTTCTGCCGTGACTTCCGCTTCGGGGACCTCCTGCATCGCAAAGGCAGATGCAGGGGCAATAGCGAAAAGGCTGACGCCGGACAGCAGGGGGGAAAGAGGGCATTTCAGCATGGGGAGAGCGTCGCTTTGATTTCGTTGTTGCGTCTTAATGGCATTGGCAGGCCTGTATTGGCACCCCTTTTCGTGTCACAATTTGTCGCATCTTCCCTTTTGCTACTATTGCGGCTAAAGGCGCGGCCAAGCGAACCACAATGGATTTTTCCTGTAAGGGGCCGAATGGCAAAAGAAGAACTTATCGAGATGCGCGGCACAGTGCGTGAACTGTTGCCCAACGCAATGTTTCGTGTCGAACTGGAAAATGGTCATGAGGTATTGGGCCATACCGCAGGCAAGATGCGCAAGAACCGCATACGCGTGCTCGTCGGTGACGAAGTGCTGTGCGAAATGACCCCCTATGATCTGACCAAGGGCCGGATCACTTACCGCTTCAAATAAGGCGGCAGCCCTTGCGGCTCGTACTCGCATCTTCCAGCCCCCGCCGTCGCGACCTGCTCGCGCGGATTGCGGTCGTGCCTGAAAGGATCGCCTCGCCTGATATCGACGAGACTCCGCGCAAAGGAGAAATCGCACGGGTCTATGCGCTGCGCATGGCGATTGAAAAGGCACAGGCGGTTGCCCGTGCCGAGGGTGAAATCGTCATTGCTGGCGACACCACCGTTGCGGTGGGGCGACGCATATTACCGCAGGCCGCAGATGCGGACATGCAACGCAGCTTTCTGGAATTGCTCAGCGGACGGCGGCACCATGTGATGAGCGCGGTCTGTGTGATTGATGGCGAAGGCAAAGTGCGTCACCGGATCAGCGACAGCATTGTTCGCTTCAAACGGCTGGGGGCGGCAGAAATCGAGGCCTATATCGCCAGCGGCGAAGGATTGGGCAAAGCAGGCGGCTATGCCATACAGGGGCGTGCAGAGGCGCTGATCGACTGGATGGCAGGCAGCCATTCGGGGGTGGTCGGCCTGCCGCTCTATGAAACCCGCACCCTGCTGCGTTCGGCGGGTTATCCGGTCGAATGACTCGCAGCCTGCTGTGGGATGCAGCGCCGGGCGAAGTCCGCGCCGGACTGGTCGAAGATGGCGCGCTGGTCGAGTTCAGGATTTTCCGTCCGCACAGGCCCTTGTTCATTCCGGGGTCTCTGTATAGCGCGAAGTTACTCTATCGAAATGGCGGCAAGACCTTTGTCGAAATGGGCCGCCATTTCGAAGCGCAGTTGGAAAATACACCCAATTTGCCCGAAGGCGCGATGATCTCGGTCGAAATGGTCCGTGGTCCGATCCCCGAACCAGGCCGCTGGAAACACGCAATCGTCCGCTGGGCGCCAGATGTCGCAGCCAGGGCGGACTTTGGGCTACATAGTCCCGAAGCGCCCAAGGCGCGGTTCCTCAAGCATATGGTGCAATCGGTCGAAACGATCTTGTGTGCGGACGCGTTGATCGCGCGCGACCTGCAAGCAGTGCTTGATGCTGGCACGCCAGCAGTGTCGATCGACGCTGCCGCCATTGCAGACGCCGATTTTGACAGCCTGATCGAAAACGCCGTACACGGCGAATTCCCGATCGAGAACGGCATGCTTTCCATCGAACGCACGCGCGCGATGACGATGATCGACATCGACGGCGGTGGCGATCCTATGCTGCTCAATCTTGCCGCTGCATTGGAAATCCCGCGCCTGTTGCGCTTGCTCGACATCGGTGGGCAAATCGGGATCGATTTCCTCAACCTTCCCGACCGCAAAGCACGGTTGCAGGTTGATGCTGCACTCGAAGCCGCCTGCAAGCCGCTTGGACAGCATGAGCGTACAGCGATGAACGGTTTCGGCTTTGTGCAAATCGTGCGCCCACGTCCCGGACCATCTATTCCTGAAATCCTGTGCGGAACCACACCCGGCCGAATGACCTTTGACAGCCGGGCAGTGGTATTGCTGCGCACCGCAGCGCGATCCGTCGGGCATGGAAAACGCCAATTGGTGGCGCATCCTTCGATCATCGAGCTGATCGCGCAATGGCCAGACGAGGTTGCAGCATTGCAGGCATCGCTTGGTGTCGCGATTGAACTGGTTCCCGACGCGCAGTTAAGTGGCTATGGCCATGTCCATGTCTCTCCCTAAACCTTCCAAATGCCCGCTATGCGGCAAGCCCGAAACCGACGAGCACAAACCCTTTTGCAGCAAGGGCTGCAAGGACCGTGATCTGCTGCAATGGCTGGGTGAGGGATACCGGATGGCCGGGCCTCCCGCTGACCCCGATTTGCCCGAAGAATGGCCGCAACAGGACTGAATTTGGGGCTGGACAAGCGGCCTTGCCCTTGCCTATAGGCGGCGCTCCCGAAACGGCGGTCTTTTTTGCCGCCCGGATGCCTCGGTAGCTCAGTTGGTAGAGCATGCGACTGAAAATCGCAGTGTCGGTGGTTCGATCCCGCCCCGAGGCACCACTTCTTTCCCTATTTAAGCCGGAAAGAAGCAAGGGACCGGCCAGCCTGACCCGCTTGACCGGAAAACATGGCCTTTCTATGAGGCCACAGCCGGAACGGCGGCCTTTTGGGCCAATGGTATGGCGGAGTAGCTCAGCTGGTTAGAGCACCGGAATCATAATCCGGGTGTCGGGGGTTCAAGTCCCTCCTCCGCTACCATTCAAGTCATTTATCGCTTTGTTTTCAAAGGATAAAATGACTTTTTCGGAAAATCGAAACCACATTTGTTCCCACATTTTGTGCGGGCCGGGATGGGCTGGTATGCCCCTTTCTGGGATCGTTGCTCGGCCCCCTCTCGCGTTGTTGCCGTCTTCCTCTCCGAGCTGTCCGGACGAATCTTGACGGTGCATCGCACCGGCTGCTGCGAGGTTGCCGCGTTCTTCCGGCAAGCGTCAACGGCGTCGCGATTGTCGCGCTGGATGTCAGCGGCCTGTACCAGTGCATTCCATGCCTCGGGGCTGTCGCTTTGCATCATCCGTGCGCCTGCGTCCCAGCGAGACGATGCGCCCACCATCCGCGCTGCCATACGCTCGGGCCAGTGCCAGCTTTCCGGCATAGCGCGGGCAACGGTGCCGGGAAGGAATGACCATAGCAGGATGCCTGCCAGCAAAGCTCCGCCTGCCACCTGGTAGAGCTGCTGCCGCTGCTCGGCGGCATTGCGCACTTGGGCCGTGACGCTGCGCAATTCTTGGGCCGCGTGACTTAAGTCGCTCCGGGCCTGGCTGATTCTGTCCTGATCGCTGCGCCGCGCAGCCTCGGCTGCGGCTGCAATCCGATTGCCGATGCTGTCAGGGGTCATTTGCATCGCCGGATGAGCAGCCATGCTCTTCAGGCTCCCGTCAATCGCGCCCATCCGCTTGACCATGTCGGTCAGGGTCGCACCGTAGTCGGGAATGACAATGTCTGCGCGTTCGGCAGCAAGGTGCTGGACCGCCCGACGCATCAGGGCCAACTCGCCCTCAAGGCGGGCAAACGCCTCGGCGGCGGGATCGCCAGCGGTATCCGGCGTGGCCGAGTCGGGTTCCGGCTCCGGCTCAAGGTCTAGGGTCAGTTCCACGTCATCCGTATCGGTATCCATCGCATTTCTCCTACAGGCCCATGCCGATTGACCGGCTCCGCTCCATTGAGATGGAAGCGGCAAGGTCGCGGGCCAGATCGCGACCGAGTTCTGTCTTGATGCCAAGCTCGCGCGTGC
>Ga0075154_10000352_pt1 | contig 39400 bp, 34 predicted proteins | sample JI71714BDNA_FD_70965 | JGI IMG/M metagenome (GOLD analysis project Ga0075154, IMG submission 70965) | Wastewater effluent complex algal communities from Wisconsin, to seasonally profile nutrient transformation and Carbon sequestration -... | ecosystem: Engineered > WWTP > Effluent > Algae... | reverse complement strand
ACGACGGCACCGGCAGCATCGCCAAACAGAATGACCATAGAACGGTCTTCCGGACTGACTAATTGCGACAGGCAGTCTGCACCGATCACTAAGACCCGTTTTGCCATACCACCTTTAATGTATTGGTCGGCAATACTCAGCGCATAACAAAAACCGGCACAGGCTGCGGCGATGTCAAAAGCAGGGATGCCAGGAATTTCAAGCTCGCGCTGAACTTCACAGGCAGCACTTGGCAGCGCGCGTGATGCACTGGTTGTTGCCAGGACAATCATATCAAGGGAGTTTTTATCAATGCCGGCTGCTTCTATCGCTTTTAATGCGGCTTGTGTACTCATGGTAGCGACAGTTTCGTGTTCACCAATGATCCGACGTTCACGAATACCAGTGCGTTCGATGATCCATTCGTCGGTGGTTTCCACCATATCTTCCAGATCCGCATTGGTGCGGATTTGAGCCGGAAAATAACTTCCGGTGCCTATAATGCGAGAATACATGCAGACCTACGCTTTATCGATTAATACGTGTTCCAACCGGTCTTTTATTTTTGCGGGCACCTGGCGTTCAACCTCGCGCACCGCCTGCCGGATGGCACTGAGAAATGCTTCTTTTGTCGCATTTCCATGACTTTTCACTACAATTCCACGCAATCCTATCAGACTTGCACCGTTATAGTGGTCGGGGTTCACGCCGGTTCCGATACTTTTCAGTAACGGTTTAATCATCCAGCCGAATAAATGGGCAGACATGCTGTTTTTCAGCGCCTGTTCGAAGCGCTTAATGATGAGTTTGGCCACGCCTTCACAGGTTTTCAACGCAACATTACCGACAAAGCCATCACAGACGATCACGTCGGCTTTGCCGGAAAAGATATCGTTACCTTCGATATAGCCGATGTAGTTGATGTCAGAACATTCGGATAATAATAAAGAGGTGCGCTTAATTTGGTCCGAGCCTTTGATTTCCTCTTCGCCCATATTGAGCAAAGCAACTTTTGGCTGGTGGATGGATTCGACTTCTTCTGCCATCACAGCGCCCATCACAGCAAACTGAAACAGTGTGTCTGAATCGCAATTAACTGTGGCACCAAGATCCAGCATAAACACCGGAGTACCAATAGTTGTAGGTAAAGCACTGATTAACGCTGGCCTTTCGATGCCATTGAGCATCTTGAGCACATAATGCGCCATTGCAATCAAAGCACCGGTATTGCCGGCACTGACACAGGCCTGTACTTTTTGCTGGTCAACCAAATCCAAAGCAACCCGCATAGAAGAATCGCGCTTGGTCCGTAATGCAACGGAAGGTTTGTCAGTCATCAGCACTTGTTGGCTGGCATGCTGAATCTGCAGTTGGGGGTGTTCGGCGTAGCCTGAGTCAATCAGGGCTTGTCGGATCGCTGCGGCATCACCAACAAGAATGAGATCTAGCAAAGAATTTTCAGATACAGCATCTATTGCTGCAGGAATAGTAGATAGGGGGCCATGATCGCCCCCCATCATATCTAACGCAATTTTAAGTCTGGTTGGTTGCACTTGGTGCACCGGGACTTATTTTACTTTGCGGCCTTTGTAGAAACCGTCAGCAGTAATGTGGTGACGACGATGCGTTTCACCGGTAGTTGCGTCAACTGACAGCGTTGGGCCAGTCAGCGCGTCGTGTGAACGACGCATGTCGCGGCGGGCGCGAGATTTTTTGTTCTGTTGTACAGCCATGGTCTTTCTCCTAAAAAATCACTTTTTCTTCAATTCTTGCAGAATTGCAAATGGATTCGGTTTCTCTGGTTCTGGCTCTATTTCGCCCCAGCTCATCTGCAGCTTTGACGGGTCACATAGACCTTCATCGTGCATCGGAAACAGTGGCAAAGCCAGAATTAATTCGTCCTCAACCAATTGCCGCAGGTTCACTTCGCCGTGCTCGTCTGTTTCGATCACGTCGTAGCGTTGTGGAATCTCTTCTTGAGCCGAATCGTCCCCTTTCACCGGGGTATATGCAAAACTACTGTCTATGTTCATTGTCATTTCATCGCCACAACGTTCACAACGGACCTGGACAGTACAGTGGGCTTCACCCTCTATGTAGACCAGACCTTGCTCGTCATTGCCGCAATGAATAACGACAGCCACATCACCATCTGACTTTACAAGCTGTTCTGACAAACGGGTCAGATTTTGCAGCGGAAGGACCCCGTCGAAACTGCTGCGCTTTTGCGCTGCACGGGCGGGATCGATGGTAATTGGTATTTTTACTTTTTGCATAAGGCGCGCATCATATAGATCGATCCCCTTGCTGTCAAAGGGTTGATCAGACTTTTGTTAACTTTTCTGGCGCGAAAATCAAAGAAAAATATTATAGTGCGCAGCATATCATTTGACGATTTCAATTACATAAAAGGTAGAACATGTCCAAATCATTATGGTTGGCTTCCACTTCAGTTTACCGTCAGGCATTACTACAAAAACTGACAACTGATTTTCAATGCGCCAAACCAGACGTGGATGAAACCGCATTGCCGGGTGAAACAGCGGCAGAGCTGGTTGTTCGTCTCGCTGCAGCTAAAGCAAATGCGGTAGCAGCAAAACTTAAAGCTGATGCAATTGACGCTTTAGTCATTGGCTCAGATCAAGTGGCAGTCTTCAACGGTCAAATATTAGGGAAGCCACATACAGAAAAACGCGCCTTCGAACAATTGCACAGTTTCAGCGGTCAATCCGTCCAGTTCTTAACCGGACTGGCAGTTACAGACACAGCTACCCTGCAAACCCATACAATTCTCGATAGCTTTAAAGTGCATTTCAGACAACTAACCGATGCCGAAATCCTGAGTTACATCAAACGCGAGCAGCCACTCAATTGTGCGGGTAGTTTCAAATCTGAAGGACTAGGTATTACTTTATTTGAACGCCTGGAAGGAGACGACCCAAATAGTCTGATTGGGCTTCCACTCATCAGGCTCCACCAGATGCTGAAAAGTGCCGGTATGGATTTACTGCTCCACGGCTAACCGAAGTCGGCGGGGGCAACCCCGCACCAACTTATCTGAGTATGTTCAGCAATGCTGGCAAGTTATCGATCACCGCATTAGGAGCAAAAGGGGCAAACTCCGGGTGTCCATGCACGCCATGCGTCACACCTATTCGTGGCATCCCAATACTATGCGCCATCATCAGGTCGTAACGGGAATCACCAATCATCACAGCCTGCTGCGGTGTTAATTGCAGCTCAGTCAGAATATGTTCCAGCATCTGCGGATGTGGTTTGCTTTGTGCCTCATCGGAACACCGACTGGTGACAAAATGATGACCGGTTTTCGTTTCAGCAAACATCCGGTCTAAACCACGACGTGCTTTTCCGGTCGCAACCGCTAATTGATAACCACGTTGACGCAATGAGCTGAATACGTGCTCTGCCCCGTCAAAAAGCGGCGTCGGCGTCCGGTCGACATTGCTGTATACGTCTTTGTAATGTTCAGACATCATTTCACGCTCGGTGGCTGAACTATCCGGAAACAAAGTTTTAAACGCCGGGTCCAGCGACAAACCAATAATCTGTTTTGCCGCGTGTTCAGTCGGTACCGGCAAAGACAACCGTTCAGCCGCGATACGCACAGAATTCACAATCTTACCGATGGAATCCATCACTGTGCCATCCCAGTCGAAAATCACTACTTTGACATCTTGCATACAGGAACCTGCGTTAATTCTTTTTGACCAGTTTGGTCAGGATCAAACTCAGAGCTTTATCCAGCGGTGCTTCAAAGGTCAGGCGCTGACCAGATACCGGGTGTTCAAAGCTGATGAGCTTGGCATGCAAGTACAAACGATTCAGACCCAGGCCATTCATTTGTGAAGTAAATTCGTTGTCACCGTATTTGTCATCACAGGCAATCGGATGACCATTACAGGCGGTATGTACACGGATCTGATGCGTCCGTCCGGTAACCGGGAAGGCCTCTAGCAAAGTCCCTTCTTCAAATCGTTGTAACACCTTAAAGCGGGTCTCAGAGGGTTTACCGTCTCGTTCATCAACACGGACTATGCGTTCGCCACTTTGCAGGGTGTTCTTTTTTAGTGGCTCTGTGACTTTCTTAATTTTACCATCCCACTGCCCAGCCACTAACGCCCAGTATTTTTTCTCAACAACCTTTAATCGCAGCTGTTCATGCAATGCGGTTAAAATTGAGCGTTTTTTTGCGATCAACAAACAACCTGATGTATCTCGGTCCAGACGATGAACCAATTCGAGAAATTTCGCTTGCGGCCTTAAAGCCCGCAGCGCTTCGATAGCACCAAACTGCAAACCACTGCCGCCGTGTACGGCCATCCCGGTTGGCTTATTTAATACGATCAGTTCATTGTCTTCATAAAGGATGTGTGTTTCCAGCGTCTTCACCGCGGTCAATTTGACCGACACCGGATCAGCTTCTGCAGCGACCACCATCGGCGGGACCCGAACCTGATCGCCGGCTTGTAGTTTGTACTCCGGTTTAATCCGGCCTTTATTGACCCGAACCTCGCCTTTGCGCAACACGCGATAAATCACACTTTTGGGGACGCCTTTGAGGCGTGCCAGCAAAAAATTGTCGATGCGTTGACCGGCGAATTCTGCATCTACATCAATAAATTGCACCGGGGTTTTTCTTTCATCTGTCATGCGTGTTTGCTGCTACATTTAGGTTGCTAATGGAACTTAATTAATGGGATAATCGACCCGCTAATTGAGCCAAAATGGCCATTAGGGCGCTCAGAAAGACGTAAGAGAAGCTGTGAGGCACCGGTCGGGACGCAGATCATACCGAATCCGTGGTGAAAACCAACGATTTTATCTTCCCCGCCGACGAATAATGCTATGTGCAACCAGTAATGTGCGTAATTTATTACTGTTCGAAGCACGACACGGCTGCCAGTTAACTGAGCAACACATAAAAAAGTAAAGCTATAACGCAACGCTGACGCGATGTGTGCAGATTCTCAATGAAGATCAATGCGGCCTGACAAGCCGGTTGATGTTCTGTTTTAAAAACAATTGATAATTAAATCGATTTTCAAGCATTCCAGTCGGGAGACTGCATTTTTATATGTTTGACGTTATCTGACACGCATAGATTGTGCGCGCTGTCGTTGTGGCTGAATGCAAGAGTCAGACACAATGAAAAGAATGCTCATAAATGCGACGCAGGAAGAAGAAATCCGCGTTGCACTGGTCGATGGCCAGAAATTATACGACCTGGACATTGAGAGCCCAGGTCACGAACAGAAAAAAGCCAATATTTACAAAGGCAAAATTACCCGGGTTGAACCCAGCCTGGAAGCAGCTTTCGTCGACTACGGCGCTGAGCGGCACGGTTTTCTGCCGTTAAAAGAAATTTCCCGCGAGTATTTCCCTTCAGGTTATTCCTTCGATGGTCGCCCTAACATTAAAGAAGTGGTGCGCGAAGGCCAGGAAGTCATCATTCAGATCGATAAAGAAGAACGGGGCCAAAAAGGCGCTGCGCTTACTACTTTTATCAGTCTGGCGGGTTCTTATCTCGTTCTGATGCCGAACAACCCACGCGCAGGTGGCATTTCCCGCCGCATTGAGGGTGATGAACGTCAGGAATTAAAAGACTCGTTAGGTCAGCTCGAAATGCCGGACGGCATGGGTTTGATTGTCCGCACTGCGGGTGTTGGCAAATCATACGAAGAGCTGGATTACGACTTAAAAGCGCTGATGAAGCATTGGTCAGCAATCACCACTGAAGCGCAAAACCGCCCTGCACCATTCCTGATCCATCAGGAAAGTAATGTAGTTTTCCGCGCGATTCGCGACTATCTGCGTCGGGATGTCGGTGAAATTCTGATCGACAATCCGCGTATTTTTGAAGAAGCCAAACTGTATATTCAACAGTTCCGCCCGGACTTTGCACATCGCGTGAAGATGTACTCGGGCGAAACCCCGCTGTTCATGCATTATCAGATTGAAACACAGATCGAGTCTGCATTCCGCCGCGAAGTCCGTCTGCCGAGCGGTGGTTCTATCGTGATCGATTCCACCGAAGCCTTAACTGCAATTGATATCAACTCATCAAAAGCAACCAAAGGCGGTGATATCGAAGAAACAGCTTTTAATACCAATCTGGAAGCTGCAGATGAAATCGCCCGTCAGTTACGTTTACGTGACTTAGGCGGTCTGATTGTTATCGACTTTATCGATATGACGCCGGTCCGGCATCAGCGTGAAGTGGAAAACCGCTTAAAAGAAGCCGTCAAACAAGACCGCGCTCGCGTCCAAATCGGCCGCATCTCCCGTTTTGGTTTGCTGGAAATGTCACGTCAGCGTCTGCGTCCTTCGTTAGGCGAATCAGCGACACACGTCTGCCCACGCTGTCATGGCCGCGGGACTATCCGCAGCACCGAATCCTCGGCGTTATCAATCTTACGTTTAATTGAAGAAGAAGCGATTAAAGACAACACCAGCCAAATCCATGCGCAGGTACCGGTCTCAGTAGCGACTTATCTGATGAACGAAAAACGCGAATCAATCCGTCGCATCGAATCTCGTCATGGCATTCGTATTTTCATTATTCCAAATGAACACTACGAGACGCCGCATTACGAAGTCACACGGATCCGCATCGACGAAGAGATTGAAGAATCCAGCTATAACCTGGTGAAGGCACCTGCAGTCACCAATACGCTGTACCACCCGGTGTCTGATGCAGTCAAAGAGAAACCAGCCATTGCCTCTATTTCCATGGCTGATGCTCCTGCTCCTGTAGCAACTCCAGTTGCCAAAGCAGAAGCTGCTCCAGTAGCAGCTGCCGCTGAAGAACCAGGTTTATTCGGTAAAATCGGTGCTTTCTTTAAATCGTTGTTTGGTGCGCCAGCTCAAACGCCGGAAGTGAAAACTGAAGCCCCGCAACGCCGTCAGAATAACCGTGACAACCGTAATCGTCGCGGTGGCCGCGATAATCGTGACGGTCGTACTGATAACCGGAATGAAAGCCGGGATGGTCAAAAACGTCGTTCTGAGCAGGATGACAACCGCAACGAAGCGCGTCAGCCACGTCAGGAACGTAATGACAAACCACGAAATGCGCGCCCTGAACAGAAAACAGACCGGCCTGAACGTGCGGAGCGTCCTGAGCGTGCTGAACGTCCGGAACGGACAGAGCGACTGGACAAAAAGCCGCAGGCAGAGAAAGCTCCACGACCTGCTCCAGTTGTCGATGCTGATGACGAAATTCCATCATCAAGCAAAGTGGCTGAGCGCCGTCAGCGTCGTAATATGCGCAAGTCAGTTCGTCTGGACAAACAACAACAAGCAGAGCAAGTCACTGAGACTGAACTGCCGGTTAGCGCGGAAGCCGTTGCAGCGACACCGGTTGTACAGGCTGTTGCCATCGAGGCAACCACGGAGTCCGCAGTTGAAGTGGCTTCTGATTTGCCAAATGATGCGAACGGCGACACGCCGGATGCAGCAAACGGTGAAAACCGCAGCCGCAGCCGTCGTTCACCACGTCACTTGCGTGCTGCCGGTCAGAAACGGAAAAAGGAGCAGCAACAAGGCGACGCCGATGACGCCGTTGATGCCCGTTACCCGGAAGAAGAGGTTGTTGCTGCAGAACAGCAACTGGACCTGCCTATTGTTGCGGATGTCGTGGAAGCTGCACCAACAGTGACTGAAACTGAAACTGAAGCTGCTGTTGCAACAGAAGAAACGTCTTCGTTAGAAGCTACTCCGGCAAAACCACGCCGTCAGCGTCAACGTGAAGCGAAAGTTGCTGATGCCGCTGAAGCAGTGACCACTGAAACAGCAGAAGCCACACCGACAGCTGTGACTGAAACAGTCGCGACAGAATCTGCCGCGCCTGTGGTCGAGCAAGTATCGGTTCCAGTTGTTGCGGATAGCGTGACTGAAGCGACACCTGAAAGCCCTGCGATTGTCGCACCTGTTGAGACAGTCGCGGTCGAAGCGCCAGTGGCAACTCCAGCTGAAGAAGCACCAGTGGCTGTAGCACCGGTTGTCGCTGCGCCTGCAGCGACAATGGCCCCGGAGCCGGCACCAAAAGCCAAAGCGAACCGCTACGGCAACATGGTAGTTGCGACGATGACCAAACCAGTCGCCGTTGTGGATGACAGCCCGGCTGTTGTGCCGCAAGGTGTTCAGTATGAAGTCAAAGCAACGGTTGAAGGTACTGCAGGCTCTGCCTCAGCCCGCCAATCTGCCGTGGCCCCGATGACTAAACCACCGTCAGTGGAATAATCCCTACTGAAATAGAAAGAGCCAGCAGATGCTGGCTCTTTTTTTTACTTTCCAAACCCGACCATCAAACTGACTGCTATCTCGTTGTCGCTGCACCAGACTGCAAAAACGTCAGAATTTTCTGTAATACCAGATCACGATGTGCATCAGATTCAAACAATAATTCATGCTTGGCACCAGCGAACAGCTGGACTTTCCCCTCAGCACAAAATGCGCCAAGATCCTGGCAGAATTGCTGCTGAGCCGTGTTACTGACGGCCTGCTCCGCGCCTGATTGCAGGATCAGCACCGGTGTTTTGATCTGCTGTGCCAACGTGGGCATTTGCTCGGCAACATCACAAGCCTGCGACAACCAGGACCAAGTGGGACCACCTAACTGCAACTGTGGTTGCTGCTTAAACATATCCCGAAATAACTGATAACGGGTTGTAGAGCTGGTCAGAATATTGTCAGCAAAGGCCTGTTCCAGCGGGTAAGGCTGTGACACAAAGCCGGCATAACAATCCGGGCAAGTCCATTCAAAAGCCGCAGCCAGATAGCAACCATCCTGCTCAGAAAAGGCAACCTTTGCATTGGGTGCCATCATTGGCGAAGTGAGCACTGCGCGCCGGAACAGTGTTGGTTCCTGCGCCAGCAATTGGACGGCAACAGCGCCGCCCATCGAGTGCGCTATCAGATCCAATGGCAGGCTGGTCTGTGCCTGAACGATCTCCGCGATAAATTGACGCTGGTCTTTGCTATAAAGCGCAAAATCTGTGATGTGGCCTTTATGTGGATCGGTAAGCTCTCGCGGCGATAGGCCCTGACCACGATGGTCAAGGCTAAACACCGCAACCCCTTGCGCCGCCAAATCATAATAAAGTTCGTGATACTTCTGATACGCTTCGGTGCGCCCCTGAATAAGAACCAGCGCGAATTTGGGCTGAGGGGGTACGACATAAGCGTAAGCCAGCTGCAAACCATCTGGTGTCGTCATCAGGCCGGTTTTGACTTGGTGCTGCCAGAACGTCTGGATCTCTGTCGGATATAACGTCGTGAGCGTAGTTTCCGGTACCGCTGAGGCTTGAAATGCCACGAGAGTACATGCAAATGCCACTAAGGTTTTTTTCAACATACCCGCCCTGACTACTTTTTGCATCGCGTGACTAAGGCTTGCAGCGCTGTGAGTTGTGCCTGAATAGTGGCGCGGATTTTGTCGTCCTGTAAGGTACCATCAGCGCCAAATACACCGCTAAAAGCATTCACAAAGACTTCTGGCTTATTGACAAAATGCAGGTCCAGAAACACACCAACCTGACGTAAATGATATTGCGCCCTTGATGTCCCCATGCCGCCGCCTGCGCCCATGATCGCAGCAGCTTTGCCAGCTAATAAATGGTTATCAGGTTCGCGCGACGCCCAATCCAGCGCGTTCTTCAGTGCTGGCGCTATCGAGTAGTTATATTCCGGGCAGGCAAACACAAATCCATCAGCTTGCTGCATCGCATCCAACAGCGCGACGACTGCGGCCGGTTTTGTCGGGAGGTCAGCGTTAAAAAATGGCACTTCGGTTAAACTTGCGATCTGCAAGGTCACGCCAGCCGGCAACAGTTGTTGCGCAGTTTTTAACAAGGTCATATTGTGGGATGCTTGGCGCAAGCTACCACAGATTCCTAACAAACGGATCTCCGTCATTCATTCTCTCCTTCGGTTGCCACCTCAGAGTGGCTGAAACGTTTTTTCAGTGCCCACCAGCAAACCAACGCCACGAGCGGGATCATGATCAGACTCAGCGCCATCAGCCACATCGGGTGCGGTAGTACATAAAAATTGGATACAGCGCCTAAAAACACTAGGCTACCAATTGCTAACGCGAAGCGGCCACGACAGCGCCCGGCAAGCAGCGTTGACGCAGTCAGGCCGGTAAAAATTCCGAGCAACCAGCCAGCCAATACCAGTAACAAAGCGCCGGCTGGCAACTGCTTCAAATAGGCCGAAACAGCAGAGCTATCCTGCAAATCCAAGCCGACCGGCGGCCTGTACAGAATGTGTCCGAGTTGTTCTACTGCCGAGATGGTAAAAAAAGTCACTACCACTCCGGCTAGCAGAGCCAAAGTAGTCCGTAACAATGCTGGCATCGCAGGTCTCCTGGTCTGAGGTTGCGCTTGAAACAATCGCAGTTGTTATCTGGCAACGGTTGATCAATATGCCATTGCAGTATGACGATACTGTGCAGAAATTAGCAAATTTTCGCTGGAAGTTCTGTGACTTAGCTAGCCTGTATCGCGCACTGATCAGTGACCCAACCGTCACATGGCGGAGCCACTCGGTTGAACGTGCATCCTTTTGACCAGAACTGCCGGCGACGCATCACTTCAGGGCAGCGCTGAAACCCCGGCATCGTGCAAAATTACCGCATTGCTACCTGCTATTTTCTTTGCAAGATCACAACATCAGGCCCGATGATTTCGACGTTAAAGCCATCCCGCCCAGCCAGCCATAAAAAAGTATCTGCATGAAAAAAACTGACATGCGTCGGGTCATTTTTGTAGTGCCATTTGGCAAAGTCGACCGCGTGATCAGGACGTAACCGGGTCATCAGGCCTAACCAGCCGTCAGTCTTTAATAAGTCCAACCATAAGCGCCATTCAGTCGCTGGTTGATAGAAGTGCTCGATGGCTTCAGTGGAACAGATAAAATCATAGGACTGCTGTAATAGCTGGGTGTCTGGTGCAAAATACGGATCGTAGTTACTGACCTGATGCCCGCCTTTCGCGAGCAGCAGATATAAAGTCGGACCGGGGCCTGCGCCAAAATCGAGGCCGGTCAGGGGCGCTTTGCCAAGACGGTCCAATAAAGGCGTCGCGAGCTTATTCAGGAACTGGCGATAACCAGCATCAGCCGGATCATTCTGGTGCTGTTGGTAGATCGCCAATTCAGCGTCCTCGGTCAGCAAACTCTGGCGGCTGGCAAACACTAACTGACAGACCGGACAGTGCCAGTACCGCCGCATTTTATCGGTATGGTAATGCACCGTCGCCGGGTTTAGGCATAACGGACATGGCTCCGCTAACGCTGCATTGACAAGTTCTGACATGGAAAACTCCGACGTCATGTCATTATTCATGCGTCCTATCATACCAGAGCGCAGATAAACTGCCGTCACCGATTCAGTTAAAGCGCCCTTTCTGCTACACTCAGGCCCGCCTTTTTTCAGCGACAGAAGAAGTGATCATGACTCTTGCAACTCAGGTCCTGGCGGTCAACGATGATCTGCCGATCCGCACCAATTTACCTGTACATTCCGGCAAAGTCCGCAGTGTGTATTGGCTGACCGAACAGGACAGCGCCCGCTTAATCCGTGAAAAAAATTATCCGGTGCCGGCCGACACGCCGCTGGCCATTATGGTCATTAGCGACCGCATCTCCGCATTCGATTGCATCTGGCAAGGTGAAAACGGCCTGAATGGCGTGCCTGGTAAAGGCGCTGCGTTAAATGCAATTTCAAATCACTGGTTCTCGCTGTTTAAACAACATGGGCTGGCTGACAGCCATATTCTCGACATCCCGCATCCGCTGGTCTGGATTGTACAAAAAGCCCGGCCGGTGAAAATCGAAGCCATTGCACGGCAATACATCACAGGCTCCATGTGGCGTGCCTATAGCAAAGGCGAGCGTGAATTCTGTGGCATCACCTTACCGGAAGGCCTGCAAAAAGAGCAGAAGCTGCCCGAGATCCTGATCACACCATCGACCAAAGGCATCCTGACTGGCCTTGACGGTGTACCAGAAGCCGATGACGTTAACATTTCCCGTGCCGATATTGAGCGGCATTATCAGGCCTTTGGCTTTGAACAACTGTCCGATATCGCTTTATACGAAACGCTGCTGAAACAAGGCTTTGCGGTGATCAGCGATGCATTAGCCGCACTTGACCAGATGTTTGTCGACACCAAGTTTGAGTTTGGTTATGTCAAAGACACCCAAGGCAACAGCAAACTGATTTACATGGATGAAGTCGGCACGCCAGACAGTTCGAGAATTTGGGACGGCGCTTCGTGGCGCGATGGCCAAATCGTCGAACAGTCGAAAGAAGGTTTCCGCCAGTGGCTACTCAATCACTTCCCGGATCCGGATATTCTGCTAAACAAAGACCGCATGCCAGAGCGTGCGGCGTTGGCGCGTGACAACCAGTTACCGACTGAAGTAATGATGGATATCTCGCGCACCTATCTGGGGATCGCGGAAAAAGTCATTGGCCGCCGGATTGAATTGTCTGCCAATCCAAAAGCAGAAATTATCGACGTGTTAAAGCAACACTATGATTTAATTGACTAAATTTTCCGGTAGAAAAAAGCCCGCGTTCGCGGGCTTTTTTATCCGGGTTTCCGTTACATCGAGATGCCGCCATCGATTTCAACAACACGGCCCGTGAAGAAATCATTTTCGAAAATGTATTTGGCAGTATGCGCAATTTCTGCGGCTTCACCTAACCGGCCGACTGGTTTCATTGCAACTAACCGCTCACGTGCTTCCGGTTTCATCGCATCGGTCATCGCGGTTCGGATCACACCAGGAGCAATAGCACCAACCCGAATGCCGTAACGGCCTAATTCACGCGCCCAGGTCACTGTCATCGCCACCACACCGGCTTTAGACGCCGCGTAATTGGTCTGGCCCATATTGCCACCCCGAGCCACGCTAGACATATTGATGATGACGCCTTTACGGCCCGCTTGCACCATCAGTGCCGCCGCTTCACGACCACACAGGAAGACACCGGTTAGGTTCACATCAATCACTGACTGGAACTGTTGCAACGGCATTTTGCCGGTCAACACGCCGTCTTTATACTTGAGCAGTAAACCATCGCGCAAAATGCCGGCATTGTTGATCAGACCATCAATGCCACCAAAATCAGCGGCAATGGCCTGAAATGTCTGCTCAACACTCGCTTCATCTGCGACATTAGCCGCGTAGGTTTCAACCCGAACGCTGCAGCCACGCAGTTCAGCCGCAGCCGCATCAAGCTGCTCTGCATTCATGTCAATCAGTGCCAGTGCGGCGCCATTGTCGGCACACATCCGCGCCATTTCAAGGCCAAGGCCTTGTGCGCCACCTGTGATCACAATCACTTTATCTTTTAAATTCATCGGACTAACCCTACTGCCGCGTTTTATCCACAACGGCTATTTTTTACTGAAAAAACGGAAAATGCTGGAGAAATCCAGCTTGCCATTGCCCTGACGCTGATGCTGCACGTACAGATTCCGCGCCAATGCGCCCATCGGTGTGGCCGACTGACTTTGCTGGGCACATTCACTGGCAAGACCTAAATCTTTCGCCATCAGGTCGACCATAAAACCACCCTGATAGTTGTTGCTGGAAGGCACATTCGGCAGCACATCCGGGCATGGATTATACAGCTCCAATGTCCAGTTCCGGCCTGAACTTTTCAGCATGATGTCAGACAACACTTTCGGATCCAGGCCATTATCGACGCCTAATTGCAGCGCTTCGCTGGTACCGACCATCAATACCGACAACAACATGTTATTGCAGATTTTGGCGATTTGCCCGGCACCGACTTCACCGGCATGAAACAGGTTTTTGCCCATGGCTGACAACACATCGTTGGCGCGTTGGAAATTTTCCGCAGAGCCGCCGACGATAAAGGTCAGAGTACCAGCTTTAGCACCGCCAACCCCGCCTGACACTGGTGCGTCAATAAAGGCAATACCGGCATCCGCTAACAATTGACCGACCTGGCGCGCGCTTTGTGCGTCGATAGTCGAACAATCCAGCACCAGAGCGCCCGCTTTAATCTCGCTGCGCACATCTTGATAAAGGCCAATGACATGTTTGCCGGCCGGTAACATCGAAATGACAAAATCTGCGCCTTGTACAGCCGCCCTGGCAGAGTCTGCGGCTACAGCACCGGCCGCTGCGACAGCAGCTAACGCGTCTTTGCTCAGGTCAAATGCCTGCACCTGAAACCCAGCTTTTTGCAGGTTCAGCGCCATTGGGCCGCCCATATTGCCAAGGCCGATAAATGCGACAACTTGCATAGAATTCTCCCCCTGTAACCAATGGTGCTCTGGCGCCATTGCTAGTTCTTATTGTTGTGGATAGATCCGGCCCAGCGTGGCAAGCGGATGCTCGGCAACGGCCCAGGGCGAACTAAACAATTCATCAATCACCGATGCGGGTACGGACAACACGTCTGGGTACAGCCACTGCGGTTGCTGGTCTTTATCAATCAATAACGCCCGCACGCCTTCGCTAAATTCGCCAAGTTTGCCGCACTGCACACTTAAGCCAAGCTCTAAGCGGAAACTGTCGGCCAGAATTTTCGACTGACCGAGTTGCAATAAGCGGTAAACAATATGCGCGGTGATCGGGCTGCCATATTGCAAAGATGCCTTAGCTTTACTGAGCCAGCTATCTTCATTCGGCATCGCCAAAATCGCCGTCATAGCAGCGGATAAATTCGCGGTATCGGCTAGTGCTGCAATAGGTGCCTGATGCAAACGAATTTGACTGGCCGGCTGCTGATTTAACGTTTGGGTTTCGATACTCATCAGCAAGTCAGACAGTTTCTGGTGGTTCAACACCACAGTATTGCCCCAGCGGATGCTCAACAGCGCATCGAGCACTTGCTGGCGTTTGTCGTGCGGAATATAGAAATCGGCCAAGTCGATAAACTTGGCGTCAGCTGCATTAATCGAAGCACCAGTTAGTCCCAGAAACAAACCACAGCCTGCCGGCATCCGATTTAAGAACCAGCTGCCGCCGACATCCGGATACAATCCAATCGCCATTTCCGGCATCGCAATACGGCTCGTGGCCGTCACCACGCGGTGCGAGGCGCCAGCCATTAAACCCAGACCGCCGCCCATGACGATACCATTCCCCCACACCAGCACTGGCTTGTCGAAAGTGTGAATGAGGTAGTCGAGCGTATATTCTTTGGTGAAAAACTCGGTCACATAAGGCTGAAAAGTACCGGGATTGGCTTTCATCGTGTGATACAAATCACGGATATCACCACCGGCACAGAAGGCTTTATCGCCAGCGCCCTGCAGTAACACCATGGCGATATCTGGGTTATCCTTCCACTGCTGCATCTGCGGTAACAGCAGTTCAACCATCGGCAGACTCAGCGCATTCAGCGACTTCTCACTGTTAAGCGTCGCGACACCAATTTTTTTACCATTGTCGGCCTGCAGTTCGCTAAAGAGCACAACAGCTGGGTTTTGCGTTGTTTCGGTCATCGCGGGATCCTTAACCGTTCACCCAATGGGGTGGGCGTTTTTGCAAAAAGGCACTGACACCTTCGACTTGATCTTTGGTATCAAACAAACCAACAAAAAGCTCCCGCTCCAGCGGTAAAGCAGCATTGATATGGCCGTGACGACCTTGCTGGATCAGTTTTTTACAGGCAGTGACCGCAGAGGGGCTTTGCTCTGCGACTTTGTCTGCTAAGGCCAGCGCCGCAGCAAGGGCTTCGCCAGTGCCAACCACTTCCTCAACCAAGCCAATCTGTAGGGCTTTGTCCGCCGAAAGGCGCTCACCACAGAGGATCATTCGCTTCGCCCAACCTTCACCAACCAACCAGGCCAAATTCTGGGTGCCACCGGCACAAGGTAACAAACCAACCTTGGCTTCAGGCAGCGCCATTTGCGCCTGGGTTTCGGCAATGCGGATATCGCAAGCCAGTGCGACTTCCAGCCCACCGCCCATGGCATAGCCATTAATCGCCGCAATTGACACCCCACGAAACTGGCTCAGGGTTTCAAACGCCTCACCAAAAATCCGCGCCATATCACTGGCGACAGCTTTATCGCCGTTGGCAAATAAATTCAGGTCGGCACCGGCCGAAAAAAACTTCTGGCCTTCACCGGTGATCACCAGCGCATACACCGATTTATTCTGATTAAGCTCGCGCACCGTATCGCGCAGGGCGGTCAGTGTTTCGCGCGTCCAGGTATTGGCCGGCGGATTGGACATGGTCAGCAACGCTGTGTGACCACGGAACTCAAGTTTTAACTGGGCCATTGGGATCCCTCATTCGAAATTGCAATCCGCGGGCTGCGTCCGGCAGCCCGATACTTTCGTCTTTGTTCTTATTGTGGATACAACATTACAGAATATCAGAGGCCGCACTATCGAGTAAGCGCCGGCCAATAATCAGACGCATGATCTCGTTGGTGCCTTCTAAAATCTGGTGCACTCGTACGTCACGGAAATGCCGTTCCAGCGGATATTCTTTGATGTAGCCATAACCGCCGTGTATTTGCAGCGCCTGGTCACAGACCTGGAAACCGATGTCGGTGGCAAAACGTTTTGCCATGGCGCAGTACGCGGTCGCTTCCGGGTCTTGCTGGTCCAGTTTAAAGGCGGCAAGACGGACAAGTTGGCGAGCAGCGACCAGTTCAGTGGCCATATCAGCCAGTTTGAATTGCAACGCCTGAAAAGCGGCCAGTGGCTTGCCGAATTGCTCACGCTCCAGCATGTAATCACGTGCGGTATTCAACGCTTGCTGAGCAGTACCGATGGAACAGGTCGCGATATTGATGCGGCCACCGTCTAAACCTTTCATCGCAAAAGTGAAACCCTGACCTTCAGCGCCTAACAGGTTTTCTGCCGGTACACGCACATTGTCAAAAGTAACTAAGCGCGTTGGCTGCGCGTTCCAGCCCATTTTTTCTTCGGCTTTGCCATAAATCACGCCTTCAGCATTCGCTGGTACAACAAAAGCAGAAATGCCTTTCGGACCGGCTTCGCCAGTGCGCGCCATCACCACTAATACTTCAGTGCTGCCAGCGCCGGAGATAAACATTTTAGAGCCATTGATGACATAGCTGTCGCCGTCTTTTTTCGCGCTGGTGCGAAGGGATGCGGCATCAGAACCTGAACCTGGTTCGGTTAAGCAATAAGACGCCAGCTGTTCACCGGTCACTAGCGTTGGACACCAGGCGGCTTTTATTGCTGCGGTGCCCCAGGTTGCGATCATCCACGTCGCCATATTGTGGATAGTCAGCATCGCCGTCGTCGCGGTGCATCCCATCGCCAGCTGTTCAAAAATAATCGACGAATCGAGGCGGGACAGGCCCAAACCACCGGCATCTTCCGGTGTATACAGGCTGCAAAATCCGAGTTCACCGGCTTTTTGCAGCACGTCTTTGGGGAAATGGTGTTCACGGTCCCACTGCGCAGCAAAAGGTGCCAGCTCAGTATCAGCAAATTGACGCGCGGTGTCGGCAAAGGCTTTTTGATCGTCAGTTAGATTAAAATTCATCGTTTGACCTCAGTGTTGATCAGACCAGCCGCTGTTGTTTGAAGTTATGACCGGACTTAATGAGACATATTGGCGAAGCCACCGGGATTGCGCCGATGGCTTCGCAGGGTATTAACGCAAATTGATCGACATGTTCGGGCCTGAGACCTGAACTTCATCATCAAACCAGCGCGCAGTAATGGTCTTGGTTTCTGTGTAGAAACGCACTGCTTGTTTGCCATACGCGTGCTGGTCGCCGTAGAACGACCCTTTCCAACCAGTAAAAGAGAAGAACGGCAGTGGTACCGGAATTGGAATATTGATACCAACCTGACCCACTTCAATTTCGTGCTGGTATTTACGCGCCGCATGACCGCTGGCGGTGAAAATTGACGTGCCGTTGCCGTATGGACTGGCGTTGACCACACTGATAGCTTCATCCAGCGAATCAACGGTCATCGTCGTTAATACCGGGCCGAAGATCTCTTCTTTATAAATGGTCATATCAGTCGTGACATTGCTGAACACGGTAGGACCGACCCAGTTGCCGTTTGGATAACCGTCGACCACAACACCAGAGCCGTCTAACAAACAGGTCGCGCCCTCTTCCTTGCCTTTGGCAATCAGCGACAACACACGCGCTCTGGCTTGCGGGCTGATTTGTGGGCCGTAAGCCGCATTTGGGTCTGTGTACACGCCAGGACGCACTTTGCCAATCGCTGCCGCCACTTCCGGGATCCATTCGGCAGCTGCACCAACAAAGACCGCGACAGAAATCGCCATACAACGCTGACCGGCCGCGCCGACGGAAGCCCCTACCAGCGCATTCACCACTTGTTGCTTGTTCGCATCCGGCATGATCACCATGTGGTTCTTCGCGCCGGCAAAGGCCTGTACGCGTTTGAGGTTATCAGTACCAGTTTTGTAGATGTATTGGCCGACGTTGACCGAGCCGACGAAAGAAATCGCTTTGATATCCGGATGATGCAGTAATACGTCAACCTGCTCTTTACCGCCGTGCACAACCTGAAGCACACCTTTTGGCGCGCCGGCCTGTGCAAACAGTTCGGCGATGCGGTTCACCGTCATCGGGTCTTGCTCGGATGGTTTTAAAACAAAAGTATTGCCGCAGGCAATCGCCATCGGGAACATCCACAGCGGGATCATCGCCGGGAAGTTAAATGGCGTGATACCGGCACAAACGCCCAGTGGCTGAATGTAGCTGTAGGTATCAATAGAACGCGCGACGTTTTCAACCGTCTCGCCCATCATCAGCGAAGGGATATTGGCCGCTTGCTCAACAACTTCAATACCGCGCCAAACGTCACCTTTGGCATCTTCCACCGTTTTGCCCAGTTCACGGCAAATGATATCGGCGATATCGGCCTGATGTTCTTTTAACAACACGGCAAAGCGCATCATCAGCCGGGCACGCTCGGAAACCGGCGTTTCTTTCCAGCTTTGGAATGCCAGCTTCGCTGATGCAATGGCCTGCGCCATTTCATCTGCCGTGGCACATGGCACCTGAGCAATCACTTCTTGCGTGGCCGGATTGGTCACCGGGATTAGTTTTTCACTTTTTGAGTGAACAAATTCGCCGTCGATAAACAGCTGAACCTGAGTAGTCATAGCATTTTCCCCGTTGCGCGGCCTGCCTTCTGAGCGGTCGCTGCGATTGTCTTAGACCGGACATCCGGTCACCCTGATACCGAGAAACCTTGTAGTGGTTTCGGTGTGCGCCCGAAGTCTATGCTTCTTGTGGACGCTCGGTTTTAGCCAATAAATCTGGCCCTGTTGTTTTTTACTTGGTTGCACCTGTCATTTTGCGACAGGTGCATTGGCTGTTTGCCAGCTTTATTGTCGAGACTTTTTATGCAACTTCGACGGCCAAAGCCACCGCTTCACCGCCACCGATGCACAGTGACGCGATACCGCGTTTTAAGCCGCGTGCTTTTAACGCATGAATGAGCGTCACCAGAATACGGGCACCGGAAGCGCCAATCGGATGGCCTAAAGCACAGGCACCACCATTGACGTTCACTTTGGCCTCATCCAGTCCAAGTTCTTTCACTGCGAGCATCGTCACCATGGCAAAAGCCTCGTTGATTTCCCACAGGTCGACATCGTTGACGCCCCAACCCAGTTTGCTCAGTAGTTTTTGCATAGCGCCAACCGGTGCCACAGTGAAAAGTGCCGGTTCCATCGAATGCGTCGCGTGACCAACCACTGTGGCCAGTACTTCACAGTTGTGGGCTTTAGCACTACCTTCACGCATCAGCACCAGAGCTGCCGCGCCATCAGAAATAGAAGAAGAATTCGCGGCGGTGATAGTGCCGTCTTTAGCAAAGGCTGGACGTAAGCCTGGAATTTTGTCGATTTTGGCGTTGCCTGGCTGCTCATCGATGGCGAATACCGTTTCGCCTTTACGACTTTGGATAGTCACAGGTGCAATTTCTGCGGCAAAAGCGCCATTGGCAATGGCTTGTTGTGCCCGGGTGGTCGACTGAATGGCAAAACGGTCCATGTCTTCCCGGCTAAAACCCTGTTCATTAGCAGTGCCTTGCGCAAAACAGCCCATAGCCTTGCCGTCATACGCGTTTTCCAGACCATCCAGCATCATGTGGTCTTTGACTTCGCCATGGCCCATCCGCATGCCTGCGCGCGCTTTTGGCAACAGGTATGGCGCGTTGGTCATCGACTCCATGCCACCGGCAATAACCACGTCAGCACTGCCGGCTTTTAACAAATCATGCGCCAGCATCACAGTTTTTAAGCCAGAGCCACAAACTTTGTTTAATGTCGTTGCGCCTGCCGACAGCGGTAAACCCGCCTTTAATACGGCCTGACGCGCCGGCGCCTGACCCAGGCCTGCCGGTAACACGCAGCCCATCAGTACTTCACTGATTTGTTCCCCAGCAATGCCTGCCTGTTCAACCGCAGCCTTGATGGCGACAGCACCGAGATCAGGCGCTGTGACTTCGCTCAGGCCACCCATAAAACCACCCATTGCTGTGCGCTTGGCACCGACAATCACGATTTGATCAGACATGCTTTTCCTCATCCAAGTCAGCTTCAACTTTACTGAGGCTGAGCCTACACCAAATTTACGTTTACGCCAACGTCAACCATGCTGCACTTTGGTCTTATCAGTTGTTCAGCATTGTCTGTTTTAGCGACGATTGGATTGGGAAACTGGCAGCGATACTTTACATAGCAAAGGAGTGAACCGAACAAAGAACGGCATCACGGCCGACTTCAGCACCAGTCAATTTAAATACAAGAGGTTGTTTTTAATAGTCTTTAAAACATTAATCACGGGATTCACAGCGAGGCCCCGCTCGGCACCAGCTTTACCTTTACGTAAACTTCACTTATAGTGACCAACGATTCCGACGGTGGCTTTTATGACAGATAAAGATCAGACAACTTACAGCATCAGTGAACTGGCGAAAGAGTTCGATATCACGACGCGTAGTATCCGGTTCTATGAAGATCAGGGCTTGCTGACGCCACAACGCCAGGGCCAGACGCGCATTTACAGTAAGCGTGACCGGGTGCGGCTCAAGCTGATCTTACGCGGCAAACGCCTCGGCTTTAGCCTGGCAGAGACCGGTCAGTTGTTTGAACTGTACGACGCCGACAAATCCAGCGTCACGCAGCTCACCACCATGCTGAAATTGATTGAACTGAAGAAAACCGAACTCCATCAGCAACTGGACGACATCAAAGTCGTATTGATGGAACTGATCACCGTCGAGAAGCGTTGCCGTGACACCCTCACCGACGCGCGGACCAATGACACAAAACACGTGACTGAATAAGCGGCGAACATACGCCGTCAGCACATACGAATTCCGATCAACAGCCAGCCGCGATACAGGCAAACGGGGATAGACCAATGATTAGCCATTACAAAACACTGAACTTTGACTTAGGCGAAACCGTGGACATGATCCGCGAACAGGTGAACGCCTTTGCCCGTGAAGAAATCGCGCCGCGCGCTGCGCAAATTGACCATGACAATGCATTCCCGAATGACCTGTGGCGCAAATTCGGTGATTTAGGTTTGCTCGGCATCACAGTCGACGAGCAATACGGTGGTTCAGGTCTGGGATACCTGGAGCATGTGGTCGCGATGGAAGAGATCAGCCGCGCCTCTGCTTCAGTAGCGTTATCTTACGGCGCGCATTCGAACCTGTGCGTCAACCAAATTTTCCGTAACGGCACCGAAGCGCAAAAACAAAAGTATCTGCCAAAACTCTGTTCTGGTGAACATATCGGCGCCTTAGCGATGTCAGAGCCAAATGCTGGTTCAGACGTCGTGTCGATGAAACTGCGCGCCGACAAAAAAGGCGACGTCTATGTGCTAAACGGCAACAAGATGTGGATCACTAACGGCCCGGATGCACACACTTATGTGATTTATGCCAAAACCGACGTCAACGCCGGCAGCAAAGGCATTACCGCTTTTATCGTTGAGCGCGGGTATAAAGGCTTTAGCCAGGCGCAAAAGCTCGACAAACTCGGTATGCGCGGCTCTAACACCTGTGAGCTGGTGTTTGAAGACTGTGAAGTGCCAGCTGAAAACGTGCTGGGTGAAATTGGCAGTGGCGTTAAAGTCCTGATGTCAGGCTTGGATTACGAACGTCTGGTACTGGCCGGCGGCCCGCTTGGCATTATGCAAGCCTGTATGGACATCGTCGTACCTTATCTGCATGACCGCAAACAATTTGGCCAGTCGATTGGCGAGTTCCAGCTGGTGCAAGGCAAATTGGCCGACATGTACACCCAGATGAACGCAGCCAAAGCTTATGTCTACACCGTTGCCAAAGCTTGTGACCGCCGCGAAACCACTCGCAAAGATGCCGCTGCGGTCATCCTGTACAGCGCAGAGCTCGCCACCAAAATGGCGCTGGATGCCATTCAGCTGTTAGGTGGTAACGGTTATATCAATGAATACCCAACCGGGCGTTTGTTACGCGACGCCAAACTGTATGAAATCGGCGCCGGTACTTCGGAAATTCGCCGGATGTTAATCGGCCGCGAGCTGTTTAACGAAACCAAATAAACACTGGAGCGGCAGCCTAGAGCTGCCGTTTTTTTATCCCGTGGCGCGGGATCTGACTGGACAGGTGGATGCTGTGAGCAAAATTACCAGTAAAATCAACACACGAAGCGCTGAATTTCAGCAAAACGCTGCGGCCATGCAGGTGCTGGTCGACGATTTGGCGAGCAAAGTACAACAAATTAAACTGGGCGGCGGCGAGAGCCTGATCGCCCGTCACACCGCACGCGGCAAGTTGTTCGCGCGCGATCGCATTCAGAAATTACTCGACCCGGGCTCCCCTTTTCTGGAAGTCGCACAGTTCGCCGGTTGGGAATGTTATGACGACTATGTACCGGCTGCCGGTGTAGTCGCAGGCATTGGCCGGGTCAACGGTATCGAATGTATGGTCGTTGCCAATGATGCCACAGTCAAAGGCGGAACCTATTATCCGTTGACGGTGAAAAAGCATCTGCGCGCACAGGAAATTGCTGAGCGTTGCCACCTGCCGTGTATCTATCTGGTCGATTCCGGCGGCGCCAACCTGCCACGTCAGGACGATGTATTCCCGGACAAACTGCATTTCGGCCGCATCTTCTTTAATCAGGCGAATATGTCCGCCAAAGGCATTCCGCAAATCGCTGTGGTGATGGGCCTTTGCACTGCCGGTGGTGCTTATGTACCGGCGATGGCCGATGAATCGATTATCGTTAAAGAACAAGGCACCATTTTCCTCGCAGGCCCGCCGCTGGTCAAAGCTGCCACCGGTGAAGAAGTCAGCGCGGAAGATTTAGGTGGTGCTGATGTGCACTGCCGCATTTCCGGCGTGGCGGACCACTATGCCCAAAACGACGACCATGCGCTGCAGCTAGCCCGCAATGCCATTTCGCGCTTAAACCGCGAAGCACCGGTGCTACGCGATGTAAAACCTGCTGAAGAGCCTTTATATGACGCGCAGGAGCTGTACGGCATCGTCGGAACGGACTTGAAAAAGCCGTTTGATGTGCGCGAAGTTATTGCTCGGATTGTCGATGGTTCAGATTTCGACGAGTTTAAACAGCTCTATGGCCCGACGCTGGTCTGCGGTTTTGCGCGCATTTTCGGCAATCCGATTGGCATCGTTGCCAATAATGGCATCCTGTTCTCCGAGTCGGCGCAAAAAGGCGCGCACTTCATCGAGCTGTGTTGCCAGCGCAAAATCCCGCTGCTGTTTTTACAAAACATCACCGGCTTTATGGTCGGCCAGAAGTATGAAGCCGAAGGGATCGCCAAACATGGTGCCAAGATGGTGACTGCAGTGTCATGCGCCAAGGTGCCGAAATTTACCATGTTGATCGGCGGCTCTTATGGCGCTGGTAACTATGGCATGTGTGGCCGCGCGTATGACCCGACGATGATGTGGATGTGGCCCAATGCGCGTATTTCAGTGATGGGTGGCGAACAAGCTGCCGGCGTGATGGCGCAGGTCACCAAAGATGGTTTAGCGCGCAAAGGCGAAACCCTGACTGCAGAAGCCGAAGCCGCCCTGAAAAAACCTATTATCGCGCAGTACGAACAGCAAGGGCATCCTTATTACGCCTCTGCCCGCTTGTGGGATGACGGTATTATCGACCCGGCACAAAGCCGGATGGTCGTCGGTCTGGCGTTAGCCGCTGCGTTGAACGCTCCGATTGAAGAGACACGCTTTGGCGTGTTCCGCATGTGAGGATTCAGCAATGACCACTCATGCATTGACTCAAACCGAATTCCTCGCCTATGGCGCTGAGAGTGATTACGTCGGCGTGCTGCGCCTGAACCGGCCTGAACTACATAATGCCTTTGGCGATCTGATGATCGCCGAGTTAATCAAAGCATTAGACGAGTTGGCCGCCCTGCCCGGTTTACGGGTATTGCTGCTCGAATCGACTGGCAAAAACTTTTCAGCCGGCGCTGATTTAAACTGGATGCGCGCGATGGCGCAAAAGGATTATCAGCAAAATCTAACCGATGCCGGCGCATTGGCACTACTGATGGAAAAGCTCAACAGCTTTCCATTGCCGGTGATCGCATTAGTCCAAGGCGCTGCCTTTGGCGGCGCTGTTGGCTTGGTGGCCTGCTGTGACATGGCCATTGCCACGCCCAAAGCCAGCTTTTGTCTAAGTGAAGTCAAAATTGGCCTGATCCCAGCAGTGATCAGCCCCTATGTGGTACGCGCTATTGGTGAGCGCGCCAGCCGGCGCTATTTCACCACGGCCGAACGCTTTGATGCGGCTACCGCGTTGCAGTTGGGCCTGATCTGTGAAATCGCCGGTGGCGAGATAGCCAACAACGAAGAACCGACCGCCTTACGCGCCAAAACGCAGCCGCTGATCGACGCCATTATTGCCAACAGCCCGCAGGCGGTTGTGGCTGCAAAAGCCTTAGTGGCTTATGTCGCAGACGCACCACTGAGTGCAGACACTATCGCCGAAACGTCACGCCGTATTGCCGCCATTCGGGTGTCTGCCGAAGGCCAGGAAGGCTTAAGCGCCTTTTTAGAGAAACGCACGCCGGCATGGCAACCTTCATTCAGCGCAGGCCAATAACAGGAAGAGCCCAGATGTTTAGCAAGATTCTGATTGCCAACCGCGGCGAAATTGCCTGCCGCGTCATCAAAACCGCCCAAAAGCTGGGCATTCGCTGCGTCGCGGTCTATTCCGAAGCCGACGCCAACGCCCGCCATGTAAAAATGGCGGATGAAGCCTTTTTGTTAGGCCCGGCCGCGTCGAAAGACAGCTACCTGCGCGCCGATAAAATTCTGCAAATCGCCAAGCAAAGCGGCGCCGAGGCCGTTCACCCTGGCTACGGTTTTTTAAGTGAAAACGAAGGCTTTGCCGAAGCCTGTGCCCAAGCCGGCATCGTTTTTATTGGCCCGCCAGTCCCGGCAATCGCCGCGATGGGCTCAAAAAGCGCTGCGAAAGAAATTATGAGTCACGCCGGCGTTCCGCTGGTGCCCGGTTATCACGGTGACAATCAGGACGAACAGTTCCTGGCCGCAGAAGCCAACCGCATCGGTTATCCGTTGCTGCTAAAAGCCGCTTATGGCGGCGGTGGCAAAGGCATGAAAGTGGTCTGGCAGGCTTCGGAGTTCCTCGAGCAGCTGCACAGCGCGAAACGCGAAGCGCTAAATGGTTTTGGCAATGACAAAGTTCTGATGGAGCGTTACCTGACCAAACCGCGTCACGTGGAAATTCAGGTATTTGCTGATAATTTTGGCAATGCGGTGCACTTACACGAACGGGATTGCTCGATTCAGCGCCGACACCAGAAAGTGATTGAAGAAGCGCCGGCACCGAACTTCAGCGCTGAGCAGCGCAAAGCAATGGGCGAAGCCGCTGTCACCGCCGCCAAAGCCATCGGTTATGCCGGTGCCGGCACTGTCGAATTCCTGTTTGACGAAGACGGTTCTTTCTATTTTATGGAAATGAACACACGCCTGCAGGTTGAGCATCCGGTCACCGAGATGATCACCGGCCAGGATTTGGTCAAATGGCAGTTGCTGGTTGCCAGCAATCAGCAGCTGCCGCTGACTCAGGCAGAAATTCCGCTGGATGGTCATGCCATTGAAGTGCGCGTCTATGCCGAAGATCCGGACAACAACTTCCTGCCAGCGACCGGTAAACTGACCTACTTGCGCCAGCCTGACGAACATCGCCATGTGCGGGTTGATACCGGCGTGGTCGAAAATGATGAAGTATCACCATTTTATGACCCGATGATCGCCAAATTAATCGTTTGGGACGAGAGCCGGGACCGGGCGATTGCGCGGATGCGCCGCGCGCTTGATGATTATCGCATCGCCGGAGTAAAAACCAATTTAGGGTTTCTGAGCCGTCTGGTGTCGCATCCGGCTTTTGCCGCAGCCGAGCTCGATACGCATTTTATTGAACATCATCAGGCCGAACTGTTCGCGCCGGAGCAATCCGAACCGCAACAGGCATTATTGCTCGCAGCGCTGTATTTGTTATTACTGCAGCAACCGAAGACCAACGGAAATTCGCCATGGGGCTGCGGCTATGGCTGGCGGTTAAATGAAGCCGCACAAGTGCGCTTTACCTTGCAACACGGTGATGTGGCACAACAAGTCCAAGTCAAAAGTACTGCTACAGGGCATCAACTTTGTGTCGGTGACTATTGCATCGAGGCCACAGCAGAACTGAATGCCGACGTGCTGACCGCCACTTTGTCCGGCGCACAAGGCAGCCATCATCAGTTCCAGGTGCGCGTCAGTCAGTACCAACAAAGCCCGCAGCAAACAACAGTGTCGGTATTTATCCGCCACCAGCGCTTTGATTTTGTCTATCAGACACAAGTTGAAGTGGCAGCCGCAGATGAGTCAGCCGGCAGCTTAAAAGCGCCGATGAACGGCACTGTGGTCGCGGTCATGGCCAGCGCCGGCCAGCGCGTGCAAAGCGGCGAGACTTTATTAGTGATGGAAGCAATGAAAATGGAATATGCCATCAAAGCGCCGGCCGATGGCGTAGTGAACAGCGTATTCTATCAAGCCGGCGATCTGGTCAAAGACGGTGCCGAGCTGGTCGATTTCAGCGCAGACGCCGGAGCTAAAGCATGAACACAACACTGCTAAATGCCCCACAGTTTCCGGCCTCGGTCCGCATTGTCGAAGTTGGACCGCGTGACGGTCTGCAAAACGAAGTGGCAGTGCCGCTGGAAGCTAAAATTGCGCTGGTGGAAGCACTGGCAGATGCAGGCCTGACCACCATCGAAACCGGCGCTTTTGTCAGTCCAAAGTGGGTGCCGCAGATGGCAGATTCAGCGCAGGTGTTTAGTGGCATCAGCCGCAAAACCGGTGTCACCTACGCGGCGCTGACACCGAACCTGCAAGGCTATCAGGCGGCGCGCGCGGCCGGCGCCGATGAAGTCGCCATATTTGGCGCCTCATCGGAAGCTTTCTCGCAAAAGAATATCAATTGTTCGATTGATGAGAGCCTGGCCCGGTTTGCGCCGGTTCTGGCCGCCGCCAAAGCGGATGGCGTGCGGGTGCGCGGTTATGTCTCTTGTGTCGTGGGTTGCCCCTATCAGGGCGCAGTCGCGCCTGCCGATGTTGCGCGCGTGGCCAAAGCGCTGCTCGACATGGGCTGCTATGAGATTTCGCTCGGCGATACCATCGGTGTCGGTACACCGGCAACCGTATCCGCCATGCTGGATGCGGTACTGGCCGTCGTGCCATTGGAAAAAACTGCGATACATTTTCATGACACTTACGGCCAGGCGTTAACAAATATTTACGTCGCGCTAAGCCGCGGTATCGCTGTGATTGACAGCGCTGTGGCCGGTCTCGGTGGTTGTCCTTACGCCGCCGGCGCGTCAGGCAATGTTGCCACTGAAGATGTGGTGTATTTGCTGAACGGTCTTGGCATTGCGCATGGCGTTGAGTTACAAAGCCTCGCCCGCGCCGGCTGGGCCATCACAGCGGCGCTCGGGAAGAAACCTAGTTCTAAAGTAGGATTGGCGCTGCAAGCGCAGTGTCAGCAAAATGCAGCACAATCCGCGGAATAAAGCCGGGCTCAGCATCATCTCCGGCACCTTACGATAAATTACAGACAACAAGTTACAGTCAACAATGCCGGTCGCCCCGATGCGACCGCCCTACACAACAGAGGAAGAGCAATGGCAGGGTTTAATAAAGTCGTGCATAGCTACGACGAAGCCTTAGCAGGTCTGACCGACGGTATGACGGTGATCGCTGGGGGTTTTGGTTTATGCGGCATCCCCGAAGGCCTGATTAGCCAAATCAAAAAAATGGGTACCCGTGATTTAACCGTGGTCTCCAACAACTGTGGCGTAGACGGTTTTGGCTTGGGCATTTTACTGGAAGACCGCCAAATCAAAAAAATGGTGGCGTCTTATGTTGGCGAAAACGCCCTGTTTGAAAAACAACTGTTATCCGGCGAATTAGAAGTTGAACTGACGCCACAAGGCACGCTAGCGGAAAAAATCCGTGCTGGCGGCGCTGGCATTCCAGCCTTCTTCACTGCAACCGGTTACGGCACCCCCGTCGCGGAAGGCAAAGAAACCCGCGAAATGAATGGCCGCAATTATGTGCTGGAGCCATCTATTACCGGTGATTTCGCTATTGTTCGCGCTTGGAAAGCCGACCGTTACGGCAACCTGGTATTCCGCCACACGGCGATGAACTTCAACCCAATGGTCGCCACGGCCGGCAAAATTACCGTGGCTGAAGTAGAAGAAATCGTTGAGCCAGGCGAACTGTCACCGACAGAAATTCATACCCCGGGCATTTATGTGCAGCGCGTGATCAAAGGCAATTTTGAAAAACGCATCGAACGTCGCATGGTGCGCAAGGATTAAGGAGAACGTCATGGCTTTATCACGTGAACAAGTAGCGATGCGTGTCGCACAAGAATTAAAAGACGGCTATTACGTCAACCTCGGCATTGGGATCCCAACGCTGGTCGCCAACTATGTGCCGGCCGGCATCGAAGTGATGCTGCAATCAGAAAACGGTCTGCTCGGTATGGGCCCCTATCCGACTGATGCTGAAGTCGACGCCGATATGATCAACGCCGGCAAAGAAACCGTCACAGCAATCAAAGGTGCGGCGATTTTCTCCTCTGCCGAAAGCTTTGCCATGATCCGTGGTGGTCATGTTGATTTAACAGTATTAGGTGCTTTTGAAGTCGACCAGAATGGCAATATCGCCAGCTGGATGATCCCAGGCAAACTGGTCAAAGGCATGGGCGGCGCGATGGACTTAGTTGCAGGCGCACAGAATATTGTTGTCACCATGACGCACGCTGACAAATACGGCAGCTCGAAGCTCCTCGACAACTGCACCCTGCCGCTGACCGGTGTCGGCTGTGTGAAAAAGATTGTTACGGATTTAGCCGTGCTGGAAGTGCGCGATGGCGCTTTCTACCTGCTTGAACGAGCGCCTGGCGTTTCAGTGGAAGAGATTGTCAGTAAAACAGCCGGAAAACTGCTGGTTGCCGGTGAGATCCCGGAGATGGTGTTTGCCTGAGTGGCACAACACCGGTAAAACAAAGGTCGCAGCTGCGACCTTTGTTATTTAGATACAGCCTTCAGGTCAACGGGCTGCAACCATCCGACCATCCGTCATAAACAAATTCCCACCAACTACCGCGGTCATCTCTCCGGAACGGACCAAGCTCACTTCCTGCTGCGGGCCAATCAGCATGACAAAAGCCAGCTTACGGTTTTCTAACAAATACCAACCAACCTGATAGCCCGGTAACCGGATGCCATTCACGGCGACAGCCGGAGCAAATTCTCCCAGTTGGTCTTGCGGCAACACATGGATCGCACTACTGGCAAGCCCGACATTATGAATTTTGGTCTGATAAAAACCGGCTTTTAATGCCAGGTGATTTTCTTGCAGCGTCACACTGTTACTGCCCAATCCCCAGCTCAACGCCATATAAATTGATGTCATACCCACCATTGACCACAAAGCGGGCCTTAATGGCAGACGACGCCACAAACACAGCAACCAGATACAAAGCACCGGCAGCATCACCACCAAACAGAACAGCAACAGGTATAGCTGCCAGCCAACCTCAACATCAGTCATAACGGTCTAACCAAAGCAAATAATTAACAAAATTGTATCACGCAGTAGATATTACGCGACAATATTTAGGTTCATTTACCTTACAAATGCGCTGGCTCGCTTAATCAGTTAAGAAAGATCATTGATAGAAGTGGCTACGATAGGCTTTAGGCGTCATTTGAGTATATTGCTGGAATAGTTTTCGAAAAGATGACACATCTTCGTAGCCAACCTGTTGCGTCAGTTGTTCTAACGGTAAATGGGTCGTCTCGAGCAGGTTTTTCGCTTTATCTATCCGCAGTTTTTGTAACCAGGCCATCGGCGTATCACCGGTCGCGGCTTTAAACCTGCGGATCAGGGTGCGACTACTCATCGCGAAGCGTTGCGCTAACTGCTGCAAATCCAGCGGGTCGGCCAGATGCTGACGCAAATACAACTGCACTGCCGCAATGCGGTCATCCTGATGGCTGACCAGCTGCTCGACGGACAAAAAAGGTGCCTGACTGTGAAAAGCCGGTTCGACCAGCAGGATCTTGGCCAGTTGGCTACTAAAACGAACACCATCGAATTCAGCGATAAGTTGCAAACACAATTGCAAATAGGCAGTCGTTGCCCCTGCGGTAAAGCACGCGCCACTTCGGGCTACGGTTTCTGCCGGTTTTAACAACACTTTTGGAAACAACTGCTGAAAATGCTCCGCCAAAAACCAACAGGTTGTCGCCTCACCGCCATCGAGTAGGCCGGTTGCAGCCAGACCAAAACTGCCATTACATCCCGCAGCAATCAATGTACCGCCAGCCTGTAGCTGGACAAAAAAATCACGCCGTCCGCCAAACAGTGCAGTGACCTCCGCAAGCGCTTGCGCACTATGTGCATAACTGCCGGGGATCAATAATGCATCGACATGGTCCGGCAACGCCGTAGTACAGGCAATTTGCAGGCCGTTCGCCTGATAGCTGTCCAGACCGGACAGATGATAAAACTGGACGTGGTAGCGATCTTCACTGCACTGAGGTTGGTGGTATCGTGCCAGCTGGTTAGCGAATTGGAACACTTCGGCCATGCCGGTTAAAAGTCCGAAGGCAACACCGGGATAAACTAACACCAACAGCTGTTTCACTTGTCACTTTCCACACTAATTATGTCAATAATGCCACTATAGCGCATTGTTTAACCAAGTTAAACTCAGCATCAGTCAACAGGAGGTGGAAAATGAACGCAAAACAACTAGGTTGGGCAATGCTGGGGTTTCAAGGAGCGATGATCTTATGGCTGAACCTGCGCAGTCCTTTAGATCCATTCAGCCAAATCGTTTTAGTCCCACTAGTGCTGCTAGCGGGACTCGCGCTGCTAACCATCCAGCAGCGTGACGAATAGCAGTGCGAAGAATAGCAGGGATAGCTAACCGCGCGACTTGAGGCGGCGGATCAGACTTGAGGTGTCTTGCCGGCTGCCGCCAAGCGCCTGCACTTCGCTATAGAACTGATCGACCAGTGCGGTCACCGGTAATTGCGCGCCATTGCGGCGCGCTTCGTTTAAGGTGATGCTTAGGTCTTTACGCATCCAGTCGACGGCAAAGCCGAAATCAAACTGGCCATCGACCATGGTATAGCCACGGTTTTCCATCTGCCAGGATTGTGCGGCCCCCTTTGAGATCACATCAAGTACCGCTTTGGCATCAAGACCTGCGCAGTTGGCAAAATGTAAAGCTTCCGCAAGGCCCTGTACCACGCCGGCAATACAAATTTGGTTGACCATTTTTGCCAGCTGACCACTGCCCGCAGGCCCTAACAACCGGACACTTTTGGCATAGTGCTTTAAGACCGGTTCTGCCCGCGCAAAATGAACTGCTTCGCCTCCGACCATAATGGTGAGCGCGCCATTTTGTGCGCCCGCCTGACCGCCGGACACCGGAGCATCGAGAAACCCGATGCCGCGCTGTGCGCACGCAGCGGCAAGTTCACGCGCCAAATCAGCCGAAGCCGTCGTGTGGTCGACTAAGATACTACCGGTCGGCATACTATTGAGCACACCATGCTCGCCGTAGACGACCGCGCGCACATCATCATCGTTACCGACACATAACATCACGACCTGTGCACCGAGCACAGCTTCAGCGGGCGTAGCTCCGACGCGACCACCATACTGCTCTGTCCATTGATGCGCTTTGGTGGTCGTGCGGTTAAAGACCGCCACATCATGTCCGGCCCGCTTCAGGTGACCGGCCATCGGAAACCCCATCACGCCCAGTCCAACAAACGCGATAACACAAGACTCTGAAGCTAATGAAGATATTTCTGACATACAATTGACTTAATTCTGTGACACGCTAATCGCCAATGTACAAATTTATGTTACAAATAGCAAAAATTCTCCATGCCGGTGCGCAGGTGTCGCAAAAACACGGCCCCAACACCCTAGCCGTTTTACAGAGGAATGTATGGCCAACGTCCATCACTTTAAAGTTTTAACACCGCAAGGTACGCAACTAGACTTGTCTGCATACCGCGACAAAGTATTACTGTTGGTAAACACAGCCAGTCGTTGTGGCTTTACCCCGCAATATCAGGATTTGGAGCAGTTGTACCAACAATACCATCAACGCGGTCTGGAGATTATCGCCTTCCCGTGTAATCAGTTTGGTGGTCAGGAACCTGGTTCAGATCAAGATATTCAACAATTTTGTCAGTTAAACTACGGCGTAAGTTTTCCGGTGATGGCAAAAATAAATGTCAACGGCCCCGAAGCGGACCCATTGTTTGAGTATCTGAAAGATCAGGCCCGCGGCCTGATGAAAACCCGGGCCATTAAGTGGAACTTCACAAAGTTCCTCGTCAACAAAGATGGTGTTGTGGTTAAGCGCTACGCCCCACGTACCAGACCGGGCCAATTTATCGATGCGATAGAGGCCGAACTGGCTCAACTGCCTCACAAACTCTAAGGTGGTGGCTCCGGTTCAAACGGCGCAACCTATGAGAAGCGAGATATGACAGCACAGCATCTGATCACAGTTTATAGCACGCAACCTTATGATGAGACTTTCTTACGGCAGATGGCAAGCGCCGATATTGAATGGCGCTTTGTCAAGGAAGCATTAAATAGCGACACTGTGTTGTTAGCCGCAGGTAGTCAGGCCATCTGCGCCTTTGTCAATGATGACCTCAGCGCACCGGTTCTGAACAAACTAAAACAAGCCGGCGTCGGCGCTGTCGCTTTACGCTGTGCAGGCTTTAACAATGTAGACCTTACAGCAGCAATGCAACTGAACATTCGGGTCGCCCGAGTACCGGCATACTCGCCAGAGGCCGTCGCTGAGCACTGTGTTGCGATGATGCTGTGTTTGGATCGTAAACTTCATAAAGCGTACAACAGAGTCAGAGATGATAACTTCAGCCTGCAAGGTCTGTTGGGATTTAATCTGCATGGGAAAACCGTAGGCTTAATTGGTACAGGTCGGATTGGTCAGGCGACCGCGCGAATTCTGCACGGATTCGGCATGAATTTATTGTGTGTTGACCCACATCCCCAACCCGAGCTGCTGCCAGCCTCGGCCCGTTATGTCGATTTGGCAACCTTATACCGCGATAGCGATGTCATTAGTTTGCACTGCCCGCTGACACCCGACAGCCATCACCTGATTAACACTGCCGCGTTGGCGCAAATGAAAGACGGTGTCATGTTGATCAATACCAGCCGTGGCGGGTTAATCGACACAAAAGCTGTGATTACAGCGCTTAAGAGCCATAAAATTGGCCTGCTTGGGCTTGATGTGTATGAACAGGAAGCAGATTTGTTTTTTAAAGACTTATCTGACCAAATGATTGCCGACGAAGTGTTTCAACGCTTGCTGACGTTCCCGAATGTACTTATCACCGGACACCAGGCATTTTTTACCGTTGAAGCCCTGACGCAAATTAGTCAGGTGACCGTCAACAATCTCCGGCAGCTTTGCACTGGCTTGCCCTGCCCGAATGAACTGACAGCCCACAGCTGAGAATATTAAAAAAGGTCGCCGCAGCGACCTTTTTTTCATCCCAAAATTGGGGTCAGTTTTGCTGACCTTTCAGAGTCCGGTTAAAAAATTCTGTAATGGTTAAGTGCAAGTGTGTCTGTACTGGCTGACCAAACATCGCATGCTTGCTACCCGGATAAGTCATCATTTCAAATGTTTTTCCCTGATCCTGCAGTGCCGAAAACAGCTTTGTGCTGTGAGTAAACAGCACGTTATCGTCGGCCATGCCATGATAAATCAATAGCTTTCCTTTAAGCCCACTGACATACGGGAATACTGAACTGGCCTCGTAACCTGCAGCATTTTTAGCCGGATGGCCAAGATAACGCTCGGTATAATGTGTGTCATACAGCGCCCAGTCAGTGACCGGGGCACCGGAAACCCCGGCGGCGAAGTAGTCGCCTGCCCGAAGCATCGCCATGATACTCATATAACCGCCATAGCTATGACCGTAGATACCAATCCGGCTGGCATCGACATAAGGTAAGGTCCGCAGATAGTCGACACCGGTTTTTTGGTCTTCCAGTTCAATCTCTGCCAATTTGCCGAAAATTGGGTCTTCAAAGGCTTTGCCTCTGTTCTCCGAACCTCGGTTATCTAGCTGAAAGACGATATAATCCTGCTGTGCCAGGTACTGGAAATACAAATCGCGCGCACTCCAGCTATTGGTCACCCGTTGTACACCGGGCCCGCCATAGACCCCAACAACCACCGGGTACTTTTTCGCCGGATTTAAGTTTTTCGGCGCAAACATCCGATAATGCAAAACTTGTCCGTCTTTCGCTTTGATCGTGCCAAAAACCGGGGTCACTAAGTCAGCGGAAAATGGTGTCAGCGGATGTTTTTCATCCAGCTTGTTGGCCTCTAATACCGTCACAACCTGACCTTTTGCATCACGCAGCGTCACCGTTGGCAATTTCACGACCGCAGAAGCGGTATCGATGAAACCACTGCCGTCTTTGGCAACGACAACCTGATGGTGATAGCCCGGTTCCGTCAGCCGGACAATGTCACCGCCGTTCACCGGTACCCGATATAAATGTGATTCCAACGGCGTATCTTTGCGGCCACTGAAATAGATCTGACCGGTCTTTTCGTTAATGCCCTCTACCTGATTAACAACCCAATTCCCGCTGGTCAGCTGCTTTGGCGCGCCTCCAGCCAGTGAATACAAATACAAATGCTTGTAGCCATCACGCTCTGAAGCCCAGATAAATGAACGTTTATCTTTGAGAAAATGTAAATCATCGTGCAGGTTGACCCAAGTCTTACTGGATTCGGTCAATAAAGTTGACTGCTTGCCGGTCGCGACATCGGCAAGACGTAATTCGAGCAATTGCTGATCACGGCTTTGCCACTGATAAGACAGCAAGTTCGGATCTGTTGTCCACTCCACCCGCGGCAGATAAATATCTTTCTCTTTGCCCAAATCAAGCCAACTGATCTGACGGTTATTAATGCCTATCACACCCAGTTTGATGTTGACGTTGTCTTTACCGGCAAACGGATAACGCTGGTTATAGAGTTTGATTTCATCAGCATAAATTTCATTGCGGACCGCTTCCGGCACTGTTGATTCGTCAAACTGGGTAAAAGCGATTTTGCTGTCATCCGGTGCCCACCAATAGCCGGTCATCCGGCCCATCTCTTCCTGCGCAACAAACTCCGCCATGCCATTTCTTACAGTGCCACGGCCGTCAGTGGTCAGTTGCGTTTCTTTTCCGGATTGCAAATCAATGACAAAAATATTCTGTTCCCGCACAAAAGAAACAAAACGCCCCATCGGTGAAATCTGCGCGTCAGTCTCAAAGGCTTCTGTTTCTGTTAACTTACGGGCTTTTTTGCTACTCAGCTGATAGTGATACAAATCACCATTGAGCGGAAACAACAGCGCCTGACCGTCTTTAGACCATTGATAGCTGACGATGCCACTGGCAAACAGACGCAGACGTTCGCGGCGTGCTTTTTCCTCGTCTGACAGCACCTCGGTGCCACTGAACAAAGTATCTGAATCAACCAGAAGACTGTGTTTGCCGGTTGCAAGCTCGTATTGCCACAGGTCCAGACGATTGGCATCTTTTAGCTTTCCTTTGAGGTAAGTAATGCGCTTACCATCCGGCGAATAGGCCAGTGACTTCGGTGCAGTTCCACTTAATGAAGGTTCAGCAAACAATCGTGGTAAATCAAGAGATTGAGCATGGAGCTGGGTGATCAGACAGGCGCCAAGCATGACGCCGGATACTATAGTTTTTTTCATCTGCATTCCGTCAACTGGTAATTTCAGTCTGCATCTAACTGCAGTGGGCATTTTTTTTCAAGCCTTTCACGGCCATTAACCGCTAGGCCCGACCAGCACCCGACATCCTGATACTTCTAAGTTGTGCCGCTGCGCAGCCTGTAAACAGCATGTATCAATGCAAACATTTTGAGACATAACAACAGTTTCTGAGGTTGGACAAATGAACTTATTTGCAATAAGTTAATCGGGCGCGTCAAAAAAACACAAAATCGACGCGATTGATATCCAGGATAAACATAAAAAGGCAACCCAATGAAAATAACTACCACAATTCATCCACTGTCAGCCTGCGTGAAAGCTGCGGTGACAGGCGGTACGCTAATGTTGTTAGCCGGCAGCCCGCTGGCTTTTGCACAGGACGCAGCGGCCGGGCAAAAGGCCGAACAAGATGTAGAGAAAATTGTAGTCGTTGGTTCACGCGGGGCACCACGCTCAGTCGGCGATTCAGCTGTACCTGTTGATGTGATCTCAGCGGATGAATTCAATAAAAATGGCCCAAGTGACATGATGACGCTGATGAGCGCCGTCGTTCCTTCGTTCAACGTCAACACACAACCGATCAATGATGCATCCACTTTAGTGCGTCCAGCAAACTTACGTGGGCTGCCACCAGATAGCACATTGGTTCTGGTTAATGGTAAACGTCGCCATCGCTCTGCGGTGATCACCTTTCTCGGTGGCGGTTTGTCAGATGGCTCACAAGGCCCTGATATCTCCACTATTCCGTCTATTGCATTAAAACAAGTTGAAATTTTACGTGACGGCGCAGCCGCTCAATATGGCTCTGACGCTATCGCTGGTGTTATCAACTTCCGTCTGAAAGACAACAATGAAGGTGGTGCCATCGAAATTAAATCGGGGCAACATTATGACGGCGATGGCGATTTACGTCAGATCAGCGCAAACATCGGTCTGCCATTCACCGACAATGGTTTCGCCAACTTCAGTACTGAATTCAAGCAATCAGATCCAACCAGCCGCAGCGTACAACGCGGTGATGCTGCCGGTTTAATCAGTGCAGGCAATACCAGCATCGCTAATCCTGCACAGATTTGGGGTTCACCTGAAGTCAAGCGTGACTTCAAACTGTTCGGGAATATCGGCCTCGAAGTCGCGAAAGAAAAAGAATTTTATGCCTTTGGTAACTTTGCTCAACGTGACGTAGAAGGCGGTTTCTACTTCCGTAACCCACAAACCCGTGGTGGCGTTTATTCTAACGACGGTGGTTCTACCCTGCTGATTGGTAACTTAGACACCACCAAAGGTGCGTGTCCGACTATTGGTTTAACCGGCCAGTCACATAGCCAAATCACCAGCCGAGTAAATGCCTTACCAGCCCATTGCTTCACTTTCTTTAAATCATTACCAGGTGGCTTTACGCCGAAATTCGGTGGCATCGTGACCGATGCAGCGCTGGCCGGTGGCTTAAAAGGTGTATTGGCGAACGGTTGGAACTTTGACTTAAGTTCAACGTATGGCCGCAGCGAAGCTGAGTTCTACATCAAGAACACTATCAATGCTTCAATGGGTTCAGCAACTCCACGCTCGTTCGATGCAGGTAAATACGTGCAGCAGGAACAAGCGCTGAACTACGACATGAACAAACTGATTGAAGTGGATGCTCTGCCTTATCCGCTCGCGGTTGCTGCCGGTCTTGAATACCGGATTGATACCTTTGAGATCTATGCCGGTGACAAAAACTCTTTTGAAGTCGGTCCTTTGGCTTCGCAGGGTTTTGGTATCGGCTCTAACGGTTTCCCGGGATTTAAACCTGACGATGCAGGTTCTTTCAACCGTTCCAACTATGCGGCCTATACCGAATTTGGCGCTGAATTCAGCGATAAGTTCCGCTCTGATTTCGCCTTACGTTTTGAGGACTATGAAGACTTTGGTTCCACAACGAACGCAAAATTAACCGGTCGCTATCAGTTGAATGATGAAGTGGCTTTGCGCGCAGCGGCCAGCACCGGTTTCCGCGCACCAACGATTGGTCAGTCAACCGTTCGTAACGTCACGACTTCTTTTGCTGCCGGTAAAGGCTTAGTTGATAACGCGACATTGCCACCGACCCACCCGATTTCGGTGTTAAAAGGCGGTAAAGCGCTGACTCCGGAAGAGTCTGTCAACCTGTCATTCGGTGCTGTCGTTGAAGTCGATGATTTGTACGTCACTTTAGATTTCTTCCAAATCAAAGTAGACGACCGGATCAGTCAATCGTCCTCACAAGAGCTGACAGCTGCTGATATTCAGAAGTTACTGGCGTTGGGCGTGCGCGATGCAAGCAGCTTCACCGGCGTTAAATATTTCACCAACGACTTTGACACCACAACCAGAGGTGCAGACTTTGTTGCGAACTACGGTATGGACCAATTCGGTGGCCGTACCACATTTGCGCTGGCCGCAAACTGGACTGAAACTACAGTAGATCGCCACTCAGATTACATCTGGGAAGCCAAAATCAAGCAGATTGAAGAAGGTTTACCCAGTGTTCGCGGTAGCTTTACCGTCAGCCACAACCAAGGTGACTGGAATGGCTACGTTCGTCTGAATCATTACGGTAGCTACTACGAAGACCACGCAGACTCTGGTGTAGTGTTGGCTGCGGATGGTGGTTTACCGCTGTATCTGGGTGCTGAAATGACTGTTGATGCTGAGGTGACTTATAACTTCAACGACAGCTACAGCGTTGCCTTTGGTGCATCAAACCTGTTCGACGAACTGCCGGATGAAAACGAATGGGCAGACGTGTTAGGTGCAAAATACCCAACCACAGCTGTCATGGGTTTCAACGGCGGATTCTATTACGCCCGTTTAACTTATAACTTCTAAGTTTTCAGCGTTGTGAAAGCCACCTTCGGGTTAACACCGATCAGTTAAGCAACTTTCTATGCTGATCGGTTGACCGATCCTCTGGTTGCTTCAGAATGCCCTCATCACCGTCCGGTCATGAGGGTATTTTTTTGCTGCAACATTGG
>Ga0075154_10000344_pt1 | contig 39996 bp, 32 predicted proteins | sample JI71714BDNA_FD_70965 | JGI IMG/M metagenome (GOLD analysis project Ga0075154, IMG submission 70965) | Wastewater effluent complex algal communities from Wisconsin, to seasonally profile nutrient transformation and Carbon sequestration -... | ecosystem: Engineered > WWTP > Effluent > Algae... | reverse complement strand
GGTCCTTTGTCCCATGCTTTTGATTGGCTACTTTTTTCTGAACGATGGAGGCAAATAACTCCTCTTGAAGGTCCCAAACCTTTTGGTAATCTAACAAACCGACATCTAAAAACTGAACCTGTTTATTTTTTTCCATACCTACTAATTTCAATCAAAATTACAAAATTTAGATCGGACACTTGATTATGCTTTGGGGTATAACTAAATTTCAACAAAAAAAGCCATGAACAAAAAACAAAAAGGAAACGAGGGGGAAGCCCTCGCGCAAACTTACTTAGTCAACCAAGGATTTGAAATTCTGGATACGAATGTGCAATTAGGACAACTCGAAATTGACATTATCGCCCGGGATCAAGGTGTTTTGGTTTTTGTGGAAGTACGCCTCCGAAACGATGCCCGATACGGTTACCCGGAGGAAGGACTCAGCAAAACCAAAATCAGAGCTATGCAACGGGCGGCGGCATTTTACATTCAAAAAACAGGATGGTTAGGTGACATTCGCATTGATTTCATTGCCATCTTAGAAAAACCCGATTTTTCTCTCGAACATTTTCAAGATATTTGCTAACTCAATTCAAAACAGTATGAAATTTTATCTCGGATGCCTTGCTCTTGTTCTTCTAATTTGCTCCTGCCAAACAAAATCGGCTGAGGATACACTGAGTAAAAGTACGTCCACTCAACATATTGTCCTTTTTTTAGATAAATCTGCCAGTTTTGGGTTAGATACAGCCTTTATAACGCAAAAATACCAAGAACAAATTCGACTCCTTTTGCAATCTCATATTCAAAAAGCCGGCGATCGGATTGAAGTATTTTATGTACACGATAATACCTTAAAAGGAAAATGCCTTGATCTCGTAGCCAAAACACCCCAGGTGGATACACAAACATTAAACCCAACCGATGTTGAATCTGCACAACTGGATTTTGATCTGCAAATCGGAAAAGAACGACTAAAATTTGAAAAAAAAATACTGGAGGTCCTTCATTTACCCAATGCTGATCTCTCCAATCAAATGACCGATTTAGGTGCTACCTTGTCCTTATTGAATGAACGAAATACAGGCGATGTCAGCTTGACTTCCTATTATTTCAGCGATATGTTGGAAAGTACACGAAATGGATTGAACTTTCACAAAAAGAAACCAACCACGCCCGAGGAAGCCAAATCATGGGCCACAGGCGAGGCCGAAAAATACAAAGACATAAATTTGCAAGGTGTTGCTATCATTATGATACTACCTTTTAATCCAATGACCAATTCCAAGAAAAACGATCCCTACATTACGTTGTTTTGGACAACCTTGTTTGAAAATTTAGGCGCTTTATCCGTTGAGGAGTTGTAACGAAATACCTAAACCATCTTTTAACCCTTTTTGAATCCAATCGCCCGCTATGCTCTACTATTTTTTTAATTATTTAGACCAAGTACTTGATATTCCAGGAACAGGCGCTTTCAAGTACATCTCGACCCGAGCCTTAGCCGCTACAATTCTCTCCCTGATGATTGCCGCCGTTTGGGGGAGAAAAATAATTGATCTATTACGCGCCCTGCAAATTGGGGAAAGTATCCGTGACTTAGGCTTAAGTGGGCAAATGGAAAAAAGAGGAACGCCTACCATGGGTGGCTTCATCATATTGGCCTCGCTGTTAATTCCCGTCCTTTTATTTTCTCGCTTGGATAATGTGTATATTTTATTGCTCATCACCACTACACTTTGGACTGGATTGATTGGATTTGCTGATGATTATATTAAGGTCTTTAAAAAAGATAAAGAAGGTTTGAAAGGCCGATTCAAGGTGATTGGTCAAGTCGGTCTTGGGTTGATCGTAGGTTTGACTTTGTATTTTAATGAAAATGTAAGTGTTCGTATTTTTCAAAAAATACCCGGTCAACCCAGTCAGTACATCGATACGCAAACCTTGACTACTACACTACCTTTTTTAAAGAATAATGAGCTAGATTATAGCTATTTATCCTCGTTTCTGCCGGATTCACTGGCTTGGATTCCGTATGTTTTCATTTGTATATTCATCATTACCGCAGTATCCAATGGAGCCAACATCACGGACGGTATCGATGGACTCGCAGCGGGTACCTCAGCCATTATTGGCCTCACATTGGCCATTTTTGCCTACTTGTCAGGCAATAAAGTTTTCGCAGAATACCTCAATATTATGCTTATTCCCAATTCTGGTGAAATTGTAATATTCTGCGCAGCCTTTGTAGGCGCCTGTATCGGTTTTCTTTGGTATAATGCCTATCCCGCGCAAGTTTTTATGGGTGATACGGGAAGTTTAATGCTCGGAAGCGTTATCGCCACCTTATCACTAACGCTTCGAAAAGAATTACTCATTCCCGTCATGTGTGGCATTTTCTTGATTGAAAACTTAAGTGTAATTCTACAAGTATCCTATTTTAAATACCAAAAGAAGAAACATGGTTTAGAATACGCGCAGAAGAATCGGTTGTTTTTGATGTCACCTCTCCACCACCATTACCAGAAAAAAGGCTATCATGAAGCCAAAATCGTCACGCGATTTTGGATCATCGGCATCGTATTAGCCGTTCTTAGCGTTGTCACGCTCAAGCTACAATAAGCCTGTAAACCCTGCATTTTTTCTGAAGCACGACTTACGGAGTAGGTCGTGCTTCTTCTTTTCGAACTACCGTTTCAAATCGGCTCACTGTCGACATCGAGAAAAACCCCAAAGCTTTCTCTTTTGACTGACTGTTTAAATTCACCAAATTCGTAGGAATATTGCTCGAAGGAACCGCAAATAAACCTCCATTCCCTGATTCTTGACGAACTAAGGACAGAAAAAACCATGTTTCATTGGGTATCGCGTGTAAATCCACCCGAATCCTGTCCCCTTCCTGATATAGCCCATCATTGATGGATTGACGTATCGGCTGGATGAATAACAAACCGTCCGATTGAGAACCCGGTGAAAATCCAGCATCATAAGCCAAGGTAATCTGATTAGGTGCGTTTCGGTAACGTCCATTGCGCGCTGACCGGACCCAGTACGTGTCCCCTAAACCGATTGGATCAAACGCATAAAATTGGGCAACATATCCTGTTCTGGGCGTGCTATCATTGACAGCAAACGGAAATTCTATAAAGCTATACGTCACTGAATCTATGCGCGGTACTCTGCGCAATGCACTTAGAGCCGCATATTCTTCTCCCCGGTAGTTGACATACAAGGCATATCGCTTCCCAATCTCATTCAATCTACCCTTAACCTTTGGGTCATAAACGTATTTTCCTGGGCTTGTTTCTTGGAATATATACTGGGTACTATCTTCCGAAAAAACAAAGACCTGAGCTTTTGTCGCAGGTACAAACCCACTCGAACTAAAATAGGGCTGGGATAAGGAAAGCTGAACGACTTGAAGTGTGTCCTCATTTGTCAACATCGCATCGACAACCAATTGCGACGACCCAGGTTCACCAACCGAGAAATCGATCACATCTTCACAACTCCACAAAGCCACGGGTATCAGAAAATAAAGTAGTTTTTTCATGTCTTAAAATTTAAAGTTATACGTAACCGCAGGTAAAACAGATCCAAAAATTGCCAAACGAACCGCTTGTGTCTGGCTCGGATTGTCTGGATTTTGGCGAACAAAGACAGAAAATGGATTCCGGCGATTGTATACATTGTACACAGAAAACACCCATTCACTTGAACCTTTACCAAATAAAGCCGACTTGTTCTTTCGTGTAGCGGAAAGGTCCAATCGATGCGAAGGAGGAATTCGGAAGTTATTTCGGGAATCAATTACATTATGCGGTAATGCATACCCTTGAAATATAAACTTATTGGTAGGGAACGTGGCCGGTGTACCTGATACATATGTGAAGTTGGAAGAAAAATTCCAACGAGAATTCGGCTCATAAATACCCACAACGGATAAATTATGGAGACGATCAATCCGACTTGGAAACCAATTTCCTTGGTTTAATCCCGGGACTTGGCGTTCTGTGCGCGCTAATGTATAGCTTACCCACCCGTTTATTTTTCCCTTAGCCTTTTTCAAATACCATTCACTCCCGTACGCGCGCCCTGTTCCACGCAATAAATCAGCTTCTACAAATGGATTTAAGAGCAAATCGGCATTGCGCACATAATCAATTTGATTTGCCATGTGCTTGTAATAAACTTCCATAGAAAACTCCCATTGATTGTCGGCCAAATTCATGAAATACCCTAGTGCAACCTGATCGGCTAACTGGGGACGAATGTTGTTGGTACTGGGTGTCCAAACATCCAAAGGCGAAGATGCCGCTGTATTGGAAAGCAAATGGATATACTGCGCCATGCGATTGAAACTTGCTTTGATGGATGCATTTGGACGCCAAGAATAATTCAGCGAAATGCGTGGCTCCCAATACCCATAGGATTGCATGACCTCTCCTCGTTCAAAAGTCTCTCGAGCAGTAACCGTTCCCCGATCCGCCGGTTGCTCTACATTCGGGGCGACAGTAAACTTTGTGCCCGCACCGAGGTATTGATAGGTTGAATACCGAAGACCATACTGCATGGAAAATCGATCATTTACTTGATATTCATGATTGATGTAGACACCGCTTTCTAAGGCAAATTTATTGGGAAGGCCGATAGATCGACTTTCTCCACCTGAAACCGCAGTAGCTTCTCCTGGACTGAAATTATAGTAAATGGATTGCCCACCAAAAGTCAAGGTATGTCCTGCCGATGGATAATAGGTAAAATCTGGTTTTATGCTGTAGTTGATTATATTCGACTTCCAGCGAAAAGAATCTTGATTGTCCGTTCCCGCCAAGTCGGAATTCAACGAATAATCATAGTTTGAATAAAATACCGTTGTATTCAAGAATAATTTATTGGAGAATAATTTATTCCAGCGGACCGAAGTCGTCGCATTTCCCCAATCAAATCCAAAACCAGATCCAAACACATCCCTACCAAAATAGCCCGAAGCGTATATATTATTTCGGTCATTGATCCGGTAATTCGCCTTAGCAGTTAAATCATAAAAATAAAATTGTGCACTTTTTAAATCCTCGTTTAAAAAGGGTTTCGCTAATACATCAATGTAGGATCGTCTTCCTGCGACAATAAACGAGCCACGATCTTTAACGAAAGGACTTTCAATGGAGAAACGGGAGAATATTGTCCCAATTCCTCCATTCACCTCCGTCTTCTTGGCATTACCCTCTTTCATCCGAACATCGAGAATAGAAGAAATTCGTCCACCATAACCGGCTGGAATTCCCCCTTTCACTAGTTTGACATCCTTCACTGCATCGGGGTTAAAGACCGAGAAAAAACCAAATAAATGAGAGGAATTGTACACGGGTGCTTCATCTAGCAATACCAAATTTTGGTCAATCCCACCTCCTCGCACATTAAATCCAGAAGCTCCTTCTCCTACAGTACTCACTCCGGGTAAAAATTGGATACTTCGAATGACATCCACTTCACCCAAAAGCGCCGGCATTTTTCGTATGGTTGACATCGAAACCTTGGCAACAGACATTTCCAAACTTTTTACTTGTTGATCTGATGCCTCAGATTTAACCACCACCTCGTCCAAAAGATTAGCCTCAGGTTGTAATTCCCATACTATACTTTGGTCTTTTTCTACGTTTATTTTTCGCGTTTGTGTGGCATAGCCTATGTAACGAGCCGATATCTCGTAACTCCCAACTGGTACAGTGATGGAATAAAACCCATATACATTGGTCTGCACTCCTAACGAAGTCCCTTTAATCACCAAAGTAGCCCCAATTAAGCCTTCACCATCCGTTTGGTCACGTATATACCCTTGTAAGGTTACTTTCGTCTGGCCTTGGCTTGGAATGAAGGAAAATAAAATAGCTCCGATAAAGAGTATTATTTTTATATTTTTTAGTAACATTACTTTATGATTTTCAAGCACTCTTTTTGTTAGTCATACAACGAACAAAACTACACATCCGTTACCATTTACTCGGATAAATCTGGATAAACGGCCGAGGAAGGGGTTGAATCTGATCCTGTCTTATCCAATATATTTTAAAATAAATTAATAATGTAAATAGTTTTTTCGTTTTAATTTAAAATATTGCACCTTTGTTCTGAAATAAACTTGTCTAGACAATAATGGAAAAACACATCATTCGAGAGCCCATTGCCTACGAGAAAATCCCCACGCGTATTTACCGAGATCCTAAAGAAGCATCTCGATCTGTTGCGGTAGAAATAGCGGCCTTAATCCGTGAAAAAGCCAAAATGAATGCTCCCTGTATTTTAGGTCTTGCGACAGGTTCGTCTCCCAAGACAGTCTATGCTGAATTGATCCGGATGCATCGCGAGGAAGGATTAAGTTTTAAAAATGTTATTTCATTTAACTTAGATGAATACTACCCCATGGATCCTCATGCCGTCCAATCGTATTGGCGGTTTATGCGTGAACAATTGTTTGATCATGTGGATATTCCGGCCGAAAACTATTTTATTCCAGATGGTACACTTCCTGAAAATCGAATTGCAGACTTTTGTCATGAATACGAGCGAAAGATCGAACAATTGGGTGGGTTAGATTTTCAGCTTTTAGGTATCGGGGGAAATGGCCATATTGGTTTCAATGAACCGGGTTCATTAATGAATTCAAAAACTCGGTTGATGATGTTGGATCATTCAACTCGGGTGGCAGCCACAATGGACTTTGGTGGAGAACTCACTAAAGTTCCCAAGAAAGCCATCACCATGGGGGTTTCCAAAATTCTTCAAGCCAAACGCGTGGTACTTCTGGCTTGGGGTGAACGCAAAGCAGATAAAATCGCCGATGCCGTCGAAGGTGCTGTATTTGAACAAAATCCAGCCTCCTATTTACAAACCCACCCCAATGCCCTCTTCGTGGTCGATGAAGCCGCTGCCTCAGGTTTAAAACGAATCAAAACTCCATGGCTTGTTGAAGATGTGGAATGGTCTGCTTATATGGTAAAAAAAGCGGTGACCAACTTATCGCTTACGCTAGGAAAACCCATTCTAAAGCTCACCAATAAAGATTATAACGACAACGGTTTGAGTGATTTACTTGCCCGTCATGGACAAGCCTATGAAATCAATATCGAAGTCTTCAATCAGCTTCAGTATACCATCACTGGGTGGCCCGGTGGTAAACCCAAAGCCGATGATACCCATCGACCTGAACGAGCATTGCCTGAGAAAAAACGATGCTTGATTTTCTCACCTCATCCAGACGATGATATCATTTCGATGGGAGGGACATTCCAACGGTTGGTGGATCAAGGGCATGAAGTCCATGTGGCCTACCAAACCTCCGGCAACATTGCAGTCGCCGATGAAGAGGCCTTGCGGTTTATTGATTTTGTCGTGGATTACAATCACCAATTTGGCTTAGAAACCAAAGACTCCATCGCCATATTTCAACGCGCTAAAGACTTCCTACAGAATAAAAAAGATTCAGAAATTGACATCGACGAAGTACGCCAGGTAAAAGGACTGATTCGACGAGGAGAAGCCAAATCCACCTGCCGCTATGTGGGTATTCCGATAGAAAATGCCCACTTTCAATCCATGCCTTTCTATGAAACAGGTACCATACAAAAGAAACCGCTCAGCGAAGCCGATATTCAATTGACTGCGGATTTAATTGAACAAATCAAACCGCATCAAATCTATGCAGCCGGTGATTTAGCTGATCCACATGGCACGCACAAGGTTTGTTTGGATGCTATTTTAGGCGCTGTAGAGCGGCTAAAACACCACAATTTCATGAAAGATTGTTGGGTCTGGCTTTACCGAGGGGCATGGGCTGAATGGGATATTCACGAAATTGAAATGGCGGTCCCGATGAGTCCTGATCAAGTCTTTCAGAAACGAATGGGAATTTTCAAACACCAATCCCAAAAAGATGGAGTCGTGTTTCAAGGAAGTGATGCCCGCGAATTCTGGCAGCGCGCAGAAGAGCGAAATCAGGCAACCGCAGACTTGTATAATCAACTCGGTTTGGCGGAATACCAAGCCATGGAAGCATTCGTTCGTTGGCGATTTTAATCTTTGGTCACCTAATTTCAACGGTCTGTCAAACAAACAGACCGTTTTTTTGTATTATATAAATGAAAAATTTAACTTTAATGCGAAGTTTGATATAAAATACACTTATGAACCCACGTAAAATTAACATCTTCATGCTTATTCAGTGGATTTTATTCCTCCCACTGACCCTTCCGGTAGCCATTTTGGCGGGTGCTTGGGACGGAATTAAGAAATCCTTTGCCCAAGCCATAAGCGATATCCTAGAAAAGGAAATTGAGATTTAATACAAAAAATCTAAGTTATCCAGTTTTATATCTTCCGTATCGAGTGCTAGAAATTCCTCCCAAAAGGCATTCTCTGGAACAGCTGCCTTGCAAACAATAGGCTCTTTCTTTACTGGATGGATGAAATAAACCCTTCTCGCATGCAAATGGATACTGCCATCGCGATTAGGCTCAGGATATCCATATTTAATATCCCCACGGATAGGACAACCCATGGCCGCCAGTTGAACCCGTATTTGGTGAGGTCGCCCGGTAATGGGTTCTACCTCAATCAAGTGGTAGCGATTGATGGTTCCCAAATACCGGTAGTTTAGTTCCGCTTTTTGACTCCCAGGTACTTCAACCGGATGGGCAGTAACCACATTTTTATCGGTATCCTTGGTCAACCAATGGGTTAATTTTCCTGATTTTTTCTCTGGTTTACGTTTTGTAACGGCCCAATATGTCTTTTGTATATCTCGTTTCCGGAACAATTCATTCATCCGCTCTAAGGCCTTGGACGTACGCGCCATGATAACAATTCCTGATACCGGGCGATCCAGCCGGTGGACTGTTCCTAAAAATGCCTCCCCGGGTTTTTGGTATTTCTCTTTGATGTACGTTTTCACGAAATCTCCCAACGTGGCATCGCCCGTCTTATCCTCGTGAACTAAAATACCAGCTAGTTTATTGACAATAATCAGGTGATTATCCTCATAAATCACATGAAATGGTTTCTTTCTCATAATAAGTTTTGTACAAATTTTCTTGTTTCTTGATCAGTTTCCATGTAATCCTCCAAGGTAGGTTCAGCCAAAAAGGGAAGAGACTGCATACTTTTTTCAATCAGGTCTGACATCTCTAAAAATCCAACCCGATCCTGTAGAAATGCCTCAACCACCACCTCATTGGCGGCATTTAAAATGCAAGCCATATTTCCCCCTTTTTTGAGCGCTTCATAAGCCAAAGCCAAATTACGAAAGGTAACTGGGTCGGGTTCCTCAAAGGTTAAACTGGGATACTGTGTAAATGAAAAACGAGGGGTCTCCAATGCAATCCGATGCGGGTAAGCCAAGGCATATTGAATGGGTAACTTCATGTCGGGAAGGCCCAATTGCGCTTTGATCGATCCGTCTTCAAACTGCACCAACGAATGGATAATGCTTTGCGGATGCACGATTACCTCAATCTGATCCGGGGATAAATCAAATAACCACTTGGCTTCAATGACTTCAAGGCCTTTATTCATCATCGAGGCAGAATCAATGGTAATCTTCGCGCCCATTGACCAATTGGGATGTTTTAGGGCCTGAGCCTTGGTAACCTTACTTAAATCCTCTCGTTTTTTACCACGAAACGGTCCTCCCGAGGCAGTAAGAATAATTTTTTCAATCTTTTGATCCATTTCACCCGCCAAACATTGAAAAATAGCCGAGTGCTCTGAATCCACTGGTAAGATATCCACACGGTGGTCGCGTGCCGCTTGACTGACCAGGTCACCCGCGACAACCAACGTTTCTTTATTGGCCAAGGCTATATGCTTCCCTGCTTGAATTGCCCGCATAGTCGGAATCAATCCCGCATAACCTACCAAAGCGGTTAAGACGATGTGGATAGATTCCATAGTCACGACCTCGGCTAGGGATTTTTCCCCTGCAAAAACCTTAATGGGTTCCTGAGCTAATGCCTCTTTGACTTCGCTATAACGAGATTCATCCCCAATGACGACAACATTGGGCTGGAATTTTTTCGCCTGTTCTATTAATAAATCTGCATTGCGCTGGGCAGTCAAAACTTCCACGATAAATTTATCCGGATGTGCAGCAATGACTTCCAAGGCTTGTGTCCCGATCGATCCTGTTGAACCTAAAATAGCAATGTGTCTGAGCATAGTATAAAAATAAATAAACTTATCCACCAATTAAAATGTGGATAAGTTTGAGTATAGTGGGAATCGTATTGAAATTAGGTTGAAGGTGAAATAATCTTCAACAACGAAGCTAACTTGTCTTTCAAGTCTTTTCTATCCACAATAAAGTCAAGGAAGCCATGCTCCAAAACAAATTCGGCTGTTTGAAAACCTTTGGGCAAATCCTTCCCTATAGTTTCTTTAATTACACGTGGTCCAGCAAAACCAATCAATGAACCTGGTTCCGCAATATTGAAGTCGCCCAACATAGCATAGGATGCCGTAACCCCACCGGTTGTCGGATCAGTCAGAAGAGAGATATAGGGTAATTTAGCCTCGGCTAGTTGAGCCAACTTAGCGGAGGTTTTTGCCATTTGCATGAGCGAAAAACCCGCCTCCATCATCCGTGCCCCACCCGATTTGGAAATCATCAGAAAGGGCTGCTTATTTTCGAGAGCATGCGATATACCCCGCGCTATTTTTTCACCAACCACAGACCCCATAGAGCCCCCAATAAATCCAAAGTCCATGCAAGAAATGGTAATCTGAACACCATTCATCAGGCCTGAAGCTGTACGGACCGCATCCTTTAAACCCGATTTTGCTTCCGTCATCCGTAAACGATCAGGGTATGCTTTTGTATCCACAAAACCTAAAGGATCTGCTGAACGCATGTTGGCATCTAACTCAGTATAAACGCCATCATCAAATAAAATTTGAAAATAAGCCTCTGAGCCTATTTTTTCGTGGTAGTTACAGTGAATACACGTAAACGCGTTGTGTTTGTGTTCACGTGTGTGCATGATATTTTTGCAACTTGTGCATTGATACCATAAACCATCCGGAACTTCACGTTTGAGTTCGGTAGGTGTTTGAATTCCTTTGTCTGTACGTTTGAACCAAGACATTCGTCGACCAATTGGTTGTTAAGGGAACAAAGATAAGAAAAGGCGCGTAGAGTATCACAATAGTCCCCGCGTATCCCCTCGGAGTTCTCTAAAATTCTTTCGTGCTTGGGCAACAAATACGCTTCCCGGAAAGTCCTTCAATATTTTTTCGTAGATCTCCATCGCCTTTTCGGTATTGGCCAACGGTCCTTGATAAAGTTCAGCCATTTTCATCCACGCATCATCGACTAAGATATCATAAGCATAGTTATCCACAATTTGTTGTAAGGCTTCCATAGCCTCATTCCACTGACCTAAACGACTATGCACATCGGCTTTCAAGAACAATACATCGTCTTGGATGGGATGTTCTGGCTCCGATTTCCTCAAGGAATCCAAGGTATGAATAGCTTGACTGAATTGTTTTTGATAAATCAGAAGTTCGGTTGCCGCATACGCCTCCAACGCAGTTGTACTAGAATCCAAGCCCGTATTATCTAAAATCAACATCCCCAATTTCATGGCATCATTTGATATTTCCCGGGAAGTAGCTTTTTTGAGGATTTGCAATACTTCTTGTGCCAAATCGAATTGGCCTGAATAATAATGAAGTTGGGCATTTTTTAATTTTGCCGCTTCCCCAATTGGATCCTCTTTCTGAGACTTTTCCACTTGCATGTACAGCAATGTGGATTCCCACGGCTCTCCTTTTAATAAATAGATATCCCCCAAATCTAATTTACATTGATCTCTAAACTTGGGGTTATTTTGTGCGAGGGTTATCGCTTGTTCAAACAAATCAATGGCTTGGTCTTTTTGATTCAAGTAAAACGCGCGCAATAACGCGAGATTTCGCCGTACATCACCGGTAGAAGGATGTTGGCCGTATCGGCGAAGTAAATCTTCATATTCACCAGCTAGGCTTTCAATTTCCTTCAGCTGAACAGGGTATTGCGTTTTTATGACTTCCTCTTTCGATTGAATTTTCCACAGTTGGGCTATTGGATTTAAATTTCCTTGCGGATATTCTTTCAAGATATAATCAAAAATACCCACAGCCTGGGCATAGTCCTTATTTTGGTAAGCCACAATGCCCAAATCAAATACGTTACGCCCGCCCAACTGCATACGCTTGTCGAGGGCTCTTGCCTGCACGAAAGCACGTCGGAATTCTTTTTGTTGGATGAAGAACCAAATGAGCGTCTCTGTGTAAAATACCTCTTGAGGAGCGGATTGAACCCTTTCGTATAAGATTTTCTCAGCAAGTTCTATTTCAGCCGTTTCTTTGAACTGATCAGCAATTTGCTGTCGAACATAATCTGCCTGACCATTGGCTACTCCCCATGAAAGTAAGGTTTTCAACATATTGGCTTTATCTCCAGAGAATAAATACGCCCTTGACAACTGAATCGCGAATTTATAGGGGATTTTTTGGGCAGCCTCTGCTTCTTGCAAAAGCAAGATCATGGCATCGTACCGGCCTTGTGTATAAAACTTGTTTTGCAATTCGTACACAAGATGATCTTTCAAATAAGCTTGTGCAAAATACGCCGTTTGAAGGGCTTTCGCTTCCTCTAATCGATTCTGTTCAAGCAGACACTGCTCAAGATCCGCTTGATAGCTTAGACGGCCCGGAAAATGCTTTATTTGATCACGCAGGAATTTTTCCAATTCCTTTTTCTTTTTCAAACGAATGAGAAGCTGCGTGTATTCTTGATGAACCGCCGCCGCTTGATTTTTATCCCGAATGATCTTTTGATATTCTTGCTCTGCTTTGTCAAGTTCCTGCTGGCTCACATACGCACGGGCCAAATCCAATTGCTGAGTCCATCCCATGCTACTTACTCCCAGTAAAAGCCAAAATCCAATCCATTTAAACATATCTAAATTTTTAATTTTTTATTTCTATTATATATTAACCCCGTGGATATGTGTATTAATTTTATTTGTGTATATCTTTTTTTTTCTTTCCACGAGCACTGTGCATAGTGTTACAGGATACTTACCTAGTTTTACACATCTAATCTTCTAATATACTGTTAATTATGGCTTATTCACAAGTGTTATTTGCTTTTCTTACACAGAGGTACTCGGTGTTGTCCACTTAGGTTTTCAACGGGGATAAAAAAAGGATGAGTTGTGTGTAACTCATCCTTTTACCCACTTATGCACGTTGGGTACTTTTTGTTCACAAGGTGTGATTAGTTATCCCCTTCTTTTTCCACTTGTTTTTCGGTGTTATCCGCGAGGTTGTCCACAGGTGTTGGAAGGGTTTGTTCTATTTCAAAATTGGCTTTTAAGCGAATTGGTACTGGATGTGTATAAATGACCTCGGCTGGTTCATTCTGGCGGTAATCACCGTTATCCCACTTGCCATTCTGGTTGCGGTCCAATATCAGTTTCAGGAAATAATCTCCTGGAAGAAGATTTTCTAATCGTGTTGTTGTGCGTATGGCACTTCGTTGAGGTCGGTTCTCTCCTACCCTATTCCATTCTAGTAAACAAAATGCACACGTATCGGCTAGTTGTATTTTAAGTACACCAGTTTCTTCTTTGGGGATGATCTCGAAGGTGAACTTTCTATTTTGGGTGGTATCACCTTGGTAGGTAATGAATGCTGATGATCCAATCACCAAGTCCCATTTACCCGGTTTGGTCATGGGTTTGAATTGGAGCGTATATGTGGTCTGGGATTCATCCTGCCATTTTCCTGTCCAGGTGATACGGTTGGTTGAATCTTGTTGAATGACTATTTTGTTCTGATTTACCTCGGTGATTGGGGCCGAGAATGATAGTTTGATTGTATCCAGTTGGATGAGTGAACTGTTGTTTTGGGGATATGTCGTAAAACTTGTGGCTTGAATAGCGCGTTTTCCCGGATTTCCCGACAAGAAATAGATTTTTTCACGGAGTGTGCTTTGATTTCCAACGGAATCCTCGGCAACAATATCCACCCATAGCGTATCGTATTTGGATTCTCGTTTGGGTATAAACAGCAATTCATTGGGCTTTTGAAGAATCCATGTTGTTTGGCTGGTATCTACCCAGCTGATTTTATACGAAGCTATTGCCTTATCATACGTTAGGCTGTGATTTTGGATGCGGGCTAATTTCCGTTTGATTTTCGGTTCTTTTTTATCAGCTTGGTAAATGGACATGGGATACTCTGGAAAATCGATCTTAGCTTCCACGGTATCGGGTATAAATCCCAGCCATTCATTCGGGGGGTCAGGTAGTAAGTTGTTATTCTTATCTTGGAAGGCCATCAACCGGTAAGGTGCAGATTTCAGGTTTTCAAATTGATATTGGCCCGATGTATCTGTTTTCATGAAATAGTCGGGTTTGCGCGCGTAATAAACAAGCGTATCAGTTGCCTGTACCGCGTACAACCCCACAAGAACCTCGGAAGCAGGTTTATTGGTATTGAGTAAATTTACCTTGCCTTTTATCCCCAAAGAATCCAATGTAGGGCCAGTAGAAAATACTATTTTCAAGTTTTTGGCGGGATTCCGTTCGTTTAAATCTTTAATTCCATTGCGAAAATTAAAAGTATAGGTTGTATTTTCTGTTAAGGGTTCATTGAATTTCAGTGTTACGCCTTTCAGTGCAGTTTTTACCTCATATCCATTTTTTAATTCTGGGGAAATGATCAAGTCTTGCCGTAGACCCGTGGCATCGATTCCTTCATTAAATAGGAGAATAAGCTGTTGTCCTTTTACATTTCGGGATTGATTTTTTGGGATTGATTCGATAAGTTCCGGCGGAGTTTCATCTTTCTTTCCTCCGGTGGGCGGAACAAACTGGGCGCATGCAGTCACGAACAAGGACAGGGTGAGAAAATGTAGGGTGTATTTTTTCATAAATGTATAAAAAAAGCCTCCGGGGAGGCTTTGGGTTATCTTCCTAAATGGACCATGAGAACCGATACGTCGGCTGGCGAAACCCCACTAATGCGGGAGGCTTGTCCGAGTGTCGTAGGTTTGATTTTCTTTAGTTTATGTCGCGCCTCAATCGAAAGCGAAGTTAACACATCGTAATCATATTCTGGATTAATGGATAAATTTTCTAATTTCTTCATTTTTTCCACTAATTGAAGCTCTTTCTCAATGTAACGTTCATACTTCACGCGAATGGACGCTTGTTCTTGAATCTCTTCGGGGTAATCCTCCCAAGGTAAAGCGGCGGTTTGCGTGAGTTGTTCCATATCGATTTCGGGTCGTTTGAGTAATTGACCTAAAATGGCACGTTCACGAATGGGGGTTGACGACCAAGATTCCAGAAACGGGTTGATTTCGACCGGATCTATTTTCGTTGACCACAAACGTTGAAATAAGGTATCTGACTGCGCGATTTTACTTTGAACTTTGTTCCATCGTTCTGGAGAGGCTAAACCGAGTGTAAATCCTTTTTCGGTCAACCGGATATCGGCATTATCTTGGCGCAGGAGGGTTCTAAACTCCGCTCGTGAGGTAAACATCCGGTAAGGCTCTTCGGTACCTTTGTTGATGAGATCGTCGATCAGAACGCCGATGTAGGCCTCATCCCGACTCAAAACGAACGGCGCCTTTTCGTGAACTTTGTTGTGCGCGTTTATTCCGGCCATCAGTCCTTGGCATGCGGCTTCCTCATACCCGGTGGTTCCATTGATTTGCCCGGCGAAATAGAGATTTTCAATCAAATGGGTTTCTAAGGTGCTTTTCAATTGCGTAGGTGGGAAAAAGTCATATTCAATGGCATATCCAGGTCTAAAGATCTTGACCTTTTCAAATCCGGGTACTTTGGATAGGGCTTTGAATTGAATATCTTCTGGCAAGGAGGTCGAAAACCCATTGACATACATTTCAACCGTGTTCCATCCCTCAGGTTCGACAAATATTTGGTGGGAATCTTTATCGGCAAATCGATTGATTTTATCCTCCACTGAGGGGCAGTATCGTGGCCCTAGTCCTTGAATTCGGCCAGTAAACATCGGAGATCGGTCAAATCCTTCACGCAATATGTCGTGAACAGCCGGCGATGTATACGTAATCCAACAACTCAATTGTTTTTGAAGTCGGGGTGTATCGAGGTACGAAAACTTCTCTGGTTTTTCATCTCCTTTTTGTTCCATAAAAGCCTCGAAGTTCAGGGAGCGTGCATCAACACGTGGGGGCGTTCCTGTTTTCATACGGCCTGCTTCGAATCCTAGGTCAATCAATTGTTCAGTCATCCCGCGTGCGGCAGACTCCCCTGTTCGGCCTCCACCGAAGCTTTTATCGCCAATATGAATGAGTCCATTCAAGAAGGTACCGTTGGTTAAGACGACGGACTTACCATAGATTTCAAGACCTAGCGATGTACGGATACCCAAAACTCGGCTGTCTTTTAGGATTAAACCGGTAGCCATTTCTTGCCAAAAGTCAATGTTGGAATTTTGTTCCAATGTCCAACGCCACAACGCAGCAAATTCGTGTCGGTCACTTTGGCAACGTGGCGACCACATAGCGGGTCCTTTGGACCGATTCAGCATTCGAAATTGAACCATGGTTTTGTCTGATATAATCCCAGACATTCCGCCTAGGGCATCAATTTCTCGAACAATTTGGCCCTTGGCAACGCCGCCCATCGCTGGATTACACGACATCTGAGCAATGGTCTGCATATTCATCGTGACCATCAATACCTTGGATCCCATTTGTGCGGCAGCATGAGCAGCCTCACAACCTGCATGCCCAGCACCTACTACAATTACATCATACTCAGGAAACATAGTTTTTCATCTTGAAGTGTTTCACGTGGAACTAATTTTACCGCATTTCGGGAGTTGTTTCACGTGAAACAGGTGATTTTAATTTAATCTTTTGAAATATTGGTTGGCTTGATCTTTGTAAAATGGTGTAAAGGCTGGAGGTGTCAAGCGTAGGGATTCCAGTTGTTTTTGCTTCAAATTTTTGTACTGCAGCAAGTCAGGGGGCGAATTTCTACGCCACTCTGTAGCGGTTTGTCCTTTTCGCGTTGGATCCATCTCTTGTTCTTTGATCGCTTTATCCACTTCTAGCAAGCGCGTTTGCACTTCTTTTTGTCTATTTTTCAACTGTGGGCTGATTCGCTTATTGACCAATTCATTCTCAGATTCTTCCATTTGCTGTTGAAGTTCTTGGATTTCGTTACCGACTTTCTTACCGCCTTCGGTTCCGGATAGTTTTTCTTGAGCCTCTTGAAGTTGCCGGCGAAGTCTAGCCTGCTCTTGTGCTAAACGAGCTAATTCTTCAGAAAGTTTCTTTCCACTCATTTGGCCTAATTGATCAATTCGCTCATTGATTTCCTTTTGTTTTTCCCCAAACCCGGGCATTGGAACTTGACTCTTGTTTTTTCCTTTCCCTTTCCCGGGCATTTGATTGGCCATCATTTGTTGCATTTGGGCAAAGGTATCACTCAACAGCAGGGCGAGATTATTCATACTCGTCATCGCAAATTGTTGTTTCCCAGCGGCAGGCGCATACTGTTTCTCGCGCAGTAGCCGAACAGATTCATCCATAAAGTTCTTCATCTGGGTAACTTCTTTGGTGACAAAGCTCTGAATTTGAAGTACACGATTGGCTAAGGCATATAGGCTATCTTCAATTACCTGGGCATCTTGCGTCAATTTTAACTGATCTTGGGCTGTTTCGTTTAGCCTAGGATCCGTTTTTCCCATCGCGCGTAGGTTCTTCATCAATTTTTCTTGCTGAAATGACAATGTCAAAAGGTTATCCAACAAAGCACGTAAGGCATCCATGTCTTCGTTCATTTGCATCATCTCCCCTTGTTGCATTTGACTGTTCAGCTTTTGTGCCATCGATTTCATTTGCCGGGCGGCTTTCTGCATCCGTTTGGCCGCTTCTTGTGGTTTTTGCTGATCTAGTTCTTGTCCAGCTTCTTTAAGATCCTTTTGAATTTCTTTTTGTGTCTCTGGCGACATATCCGCATCGCGCTTTATTTCTTTCCCGAGTTTTTCCACTTGTTTCATTTCTTCGCGAAGTTCCTCAAAGGCTTTTTCCACATCCTTTTGTTGATTCTCTGCCTCAGCTGGATCAACAGCCTTTTTTTCTAGATCCTTCCCGAGCTTTTCTTCCTGATTTGCTAATTTTTCAAGGTTCTTCTCCAACCGCTCCATTTGTTGCTGAAATTGGATGTTCTTGAACATACGCAGGGTGCGTTCGATGTCTCGGGTGGAATTCCGTTCGTTCTTTTGAATTTTTTCCATTTGCTCTTGCAATGACTTTTCATCGGCTTGCTCCAGCATTTTTTTCAACTCTTCAAAGAGTTGATTATCTTGACTCTTCAATAAATCCTGAATCAATTGCTGAAGTTGTTGCATTTTCTCCTGCAAACGAGGCGAAGGCTGCTCAAATTGCTTTTGTTTTTGTTGTAGCTCGCCCAATTGCTGCCGAAGCTCATCCAAGGATTGACGCAATTCCTCGCGTTTTTTCAATAATTGTTGCAAAGCCTTTTTGTCCTGCAAATCAAACTCATTCTTTTTTAACTTCTCCTCTAACGCTTTCAATTGAATTTGTAGGTCTTTCGACTCGGATTGCGTTCGTTCAAATTGTTTCTCAGCCCTTTCCACACTTTGATCCACAGATTGCTGCAATTGCTTCTGGCTCCGCGCAACATACCGTTGAATCCCACTGCGCGTCGCTTTAGGCCCTTTAACCCCATCATTATCCCAGACTTGTACATAATACTCCACTTGATCTCCTTCCATCAACCGAAGTTCAGGTAAAGGTATTTGAGCATAATAATTTTGAGAAATGGAGGATGGACTCAATGGGAGCGCCTGCGGTTGAAATGGCTCGGTTTCGCCCGCTGATCGAATAACCCGTCGATATAAAGTGAGTTTACTGAGGCCATAATCATCCGAAATCGTTCCACCCAAAGCGATATATTCAAATAACGTCGTATCAATGACTTGCTCCAGCGAAATACGCGGAAATTCATCGGGTATGACCTGTATTTGGTACGCTTCCCCAACAGGTTCTTCCCAATCTCCTTGCCGTAACGTAACCCGATAATCCAAGGTGTTCAATACCTTTTGCTTCCAAGAAAAAGCCCCAACAAGAGGCTTTGGAATTTGAATCATGGGTTTCCCCGTGGGAATAAAGACCAAGGCATCGGCCTCATCGGTAAAAAATGACCAAGTAACTTCGGTTCCGGCCGGAAGAATTAAATTACCTTGATTTTCAATGGTTTCGTTATCCTTGCCCAAATAGGCTGGATATTTGAGGTTTATCTCCAGTTTAGATAAAACAGGACGTTTCCTTACCGTTATTTCATACGAATTGGATGCATAACCCCCCGCCCAAAACCGGAAAACTGAGGATTCTTGCATCCTGGAAAACGTGTGTTGAAATATACGTGGGTTACCCTCTTTTTCCACCATCTTAATCCGGCGATCACCCAATTCTAAAAATACTTCCTCCGGAAAGGCAGTACCCGTGAGTTCAACTTCCAGAACAAAGTCGTCTTGCTGAAATGCCTGCAAAGAAGAATTGAGTAACCGAAACTGAAACGGTGCTGGATCAGCAAAGTCTTTGGTAAAGTAAATAATACGCTCTGTACTGGACGTAAAGACCTCCGGCCGAAAGAAAGCAACCCCCAAACTGATGGCCAGAGGAAAAAACAGATACCAAGCAAATGGTTTATTTTCCTCCCATTTGACGGCCTTTGGAAATTCAAAAAGCCGCAATTCCGCGGCTTTTTGAGAAATACTGGCTTGTAAAAGCGCGTTGTCTTTTTCTGGTAGATTAGCCAATTGTAAAGTGTTGACTAATTTATCCTGGATGTCTGGAAAAAATTGACCGATAAAGCGCGCAGCATCTTCGTCGGTTAACGTATGCCGAACGCCGAGCCATTGCTGTAATGGTACCCACAAGAAAGTTCGAAAAACATAAGCCAATAAAGTGATGAACAAACCTAACAGTCCGGCCCGGAAAAATGTGGATAACCGCGCAAAAAACTCAAGAAAATTGACAACCAAATAGGCAGATAACAACAACGTAGCACTGATCAATAGGCCCCGAACGACCTGCTGAACATAATATTTTTTCTTGAAAGCCTGAATCTGTTGGTGCAGGTCGATAAAGGAAGTCATCATAGCAAATCATGTAAAACAATGGAAATTGGACAATGATCAGACATCAAAACATCAGGATGATGCTGGCATGAAGCTAACCGAGGCAGTAGATCCGAAGAAAGAAAAAAGTAATCTATTCGCCAACCCAGGTTTTTGGACTTCGCTCCTGCTCGGTACGTCCACCACGTGTATTGGTGCGCCTCTTCCGGATGTAAATGACGAAATGCATCAATAAAACCTATACCTAAAAAAGTACTTACCCACGCCCGTTCTTCAGGTAAAAATCCAGAGGATTTGGCGTTCGAAATGGGGTTGTGAATATCAATAGACTGATGACAAATGTTCACATCCCCACAAATGATTAACTTTTTTCCTTCGTTTTGTATTTTTTCAATAAAAACGGTAAAGTCTTCTAAAAATTTCATTTTGAAGGCTTGCCTAGCGTCTCCTGAAGATCCTGAGGGGAAATAACAAGACAATAGCGTGAAATCGTCAAATTCGGCCCGTAAAACACGTCCTTCACCATCGTATTCAGGAATTTCCATACCGAGTGTAATCGACTTAGGCGCTAATTTAGATAAAAGTCCAACCCCAGAATACCCTTTCTTCACCGCCGGAAACCAATAACAATGGTACCCCATTGACCGAAATTGGGGTTCAACCAACTGCGGATCATCCAATTTGATTTCTTGTAAGCAGATGATACTCGGATCTTGCTCGGCTAACCAAGGTAATAAGCCTTTTTTAATGTTGGCTCGAATGCCATTGACATTGTACGAAACTATTTTCATGCTGAATCTATAAATGAACGCCTACCTCTTCTCGAAAATACCGACACACAAAATGTTTGAGTAACTCCTCCTGTTGCAATAAGTCAAAGCTAGGCAGTTTAGTCACCAATTCCCAATGGGGCCAACCCTGCTCATCAAAACCTTTTAACTCATAATATCCTCCCAAACTCAATACTTTGCAAATGGCAATGTGCATCAAATCTTGTTTTTCTTCTTTGGAAAAGGGACGAGCCCCCTGGCCAAACTCTTGTACACCAATTAAAAACAATACCCCTTTTAAGTCTTGTGGCTTTTTTCCAACCGTAGAATGAAGGAATTTTAATAGCCTTTTCCAATCTTCTTGAATTTCAATATCTTGCATAAAAAATAGTCATGATAACAAAGTTACTAAGGAATTTCCATGCGTATGGAAAATCAGCGCTATTAGACGCACTTTATCCTCCAATTTGTGTAACCTGCCTCACGAGGCTTGAGCCAAATGAAGAAAGCATTTGTTTAAGTTGCTTGTTGGATTTACCCTACACGGAATCTCACCTAACCCCACTCCTAGCCCTCGATCAAAAATTTCTAGGTCGAATGCCGGTGGAGTCCATTTATACTTGGGTTCGTTTCGCAAAGAAAACGAAAATCCAAACACTACTCCATGCCTTAAAATACCACCAAAAACCTGATTTGGTCCGGACGATTGGGCAACATTATGGCTATTTACTGCGATCCAAGGAAAATTGGCCTGCCTACGATTGCATAATCCCTATTCCCATGCATCCCCGAAAAAAAGCTTTACGGGGCTACAATCAAGCCGAAGAATTTGCCTTGGGCTTGGCCGAGTCTCTGTATGTCCCCGTCGAAACCCAAGTGTTACTGAAACAAAGACAAACCAAAAGTCAAACCGCCTTTTCACGCCAAAGTCGATTCCAAAATTTGCAGGGAAGCTTCGTATTGACTAATAATTATGATTTTAAAGCGAAAAAAGTATTCTTAGTCGATGATGTCTTAACTACGGGTGCCACATTGGAAGAAGCGGGTACTCTTCTGTATAAAGCCGGTGTTTCGGAAATATCCATTATAACAATAGCCACGGCGTTTTGACACCGTGGCTATTCTATATGCAGACAAAAAGACAATTTACATCCGCTTTCCTTTTGGTCCAATCGCAATCATCGCGCAACGGAAACCAATGGTTGCTGTGGACGAATCCTGAGGTAAGAAACGACGCGTGCCCGGAGATAACCAATAGGCTACATCATTCCATGAACCTCCTTTATAAACTCGTAGGGTATTGTCAATTAGGGAATTGTAATTCTTACGATCATAATTTGAGGCCTCATCGAGATAATCATTGCGACGAATGGGATTCAAATCATTGAAATCTTGATACGAATTCGGGCGATATAGATCATATACCCACTCATTGACATTCCCCGCCATATTGTACAAACCATAATCATTTGGAGAATAGCTGTAGACCTCTGTGGTAATGATTGCGCCATCATTGGATCTTCCAGCAATACCCGCATAATCACCACGACCTCGTTTGAAGTTCGCTCTCATTTCACCGCGTTCCTTTCCTTTGCTATTACGCATCGATGATCCATCCCATGGGTAAATACGCTGGGAAACTTGATTTTCATCCACGAACTGAGTTCCAATCATTGCCTTAGCGGCATATTCCCATTCGGCCTCCGTAGGCAAGCGATAAGCAGGCAAAACGATACCGCTTTCAATGGCGGTACGCTGTCCTGGGTTGGCGCGTGGGGCTGCTTCGGCAGTGGCCTCAGCTTGACGGCCTCTTTTGGGTGCTTTCTGTTGAGGGGAATTACGGGCCAAAATATCCGAATTGACCGCCTCTGTCCGCCATTTACAATAATCATTTGCCTGCAACCAAGACACCCCTACGACAGGGTACAAGCGAAAGCCAGGATAACGCAAGTATTGGTCAATATATTGATCGTTGAACGACATCCGATTGGCCCAAACGGTCGTATCAGGTAACGCAGATTCATAAAATTCATAGGAAGAGTCCTTTTGAACAGCATACAAATACTCAAGCCAGTGAACATTCGCAATCTCGGTTTCATCCATGTAAAAGGAAGCCACTGTGACCGTACGTTCTAAATTATCCCGAGTGAAGGTGACGTCCTCCTCAACCGTTCCCATCGTAAATCGGCCCCCTTCAATGAACACCATATTGGGGCCCGCGGGTTGTCCTTTAAACGAAGATACTTTAAAACCTTCTTTATCTTTGGTGGCATAGGAAATACCCGTTGCCGAGCTGGCTTTCCCAGGATTCAAGCTGTTGGGTTTGCTTTTTCCGGTACAGCCCGCCAACACCGTGGTGGCCATCCAGACGACCGAGGCACCTACAAGTAGTCTCTTCATTACTATCGAGCGTTTTTTAAACTGAAAATATTTGTGCAAAATAAAAGGAAAAGGACAAGTTTTAAAACTATATCCTGCTTTTCGTTACTTTCCAAGGATTCGTTGAAACAATTGATCTGCTGCCGTGATCGATGTCAAGGACTCGGCAACAAAAATTAGCTTGTCTTTCGCCTGTTTCAACTGACAAACCTTGGGATTCGCTTTAACAAAATCAAGAATCTGGCCAAACTTCTCCGAAGCAAAGAATCGCTCTTGCTGTGTGGAAACGAAAAATCCTTTCAGGATATTATTTTTTAACGTTACTTTTTCAAAACCAAGCATTTCGGCCTTCCAACGCAGTTCAACAATTTTAAACAAACGTACCACTTCTGGCGGAATTTTTCCGAATCGATCTTCTAAATTGCGTCGGAATTTGTTCAACTCCTCCTCGGTCGCAAGTCGATCAATCTCATTGTAAATCGACAAACGTTCGGTGATATGACTAATGTAAGTGTCCGGAATCAAGATCTGAAGATCCGTTTCGATCTGGCAATCTTTCACTACAAGTTCTTGATTCTGCAAATCGGCTGCAAATAAATCTTTAAAATCGGTTTCTTTTAACTCTTGAACCGCCTCATCGAGAACTTTATGGTACATCTCAAAACCAAGATCATTGACAAACCCACTTTGTTCCGCACCCAAGAGGTTTCCCGCCCCACGAATATCCAAGTCACGCATGGCAACCTTAAATCCATCCCCCAAATCAGAAAATTCCTCCAACGTTTGCAGTCGCTTACGCGCCTCACGGGTAAGGGCTGACATGGGTGGAGTTAATAAAAAACAAAACGCTTTTTTGTTTGACCGGCCTACTCGACCCCGCATTTGGTGTAAATCGGACATGCCAAACATGTGGGCATGATTGATGATGATGGTATTCGCATTGGGTATATCCAACCCCGATTCAATGATGTTCGTCGAAATCAAAATATCCAATTCACCCTCCATAAAGCGCATCATGATTTTTTCCAACTTCGGCCCTTCCATTTGACCATGCGCAACGCCTATCCGGGCATCGGGCACCAAACGCAATATAATATTGGCTATGGACTCAATGTCCTGAACTCGGTTATGAACAAAATAGACCTGCCCTCCTCGACGTAATTCATACCGAATCGCATCACGAATGGTCTCCTCTGTAAAAACTTTTACCTCAGTCGTTACCGGCTGTCGATTCGGTGGTGGGGTGGCTATCACCGACAAATCCCGGGCACCCATCAATGAAAAATGCAATGTCCGGGGGATTGGTGTGGCAGTTAAGGTAAGTACATCCACATTCAATTTCATTTCCTTAATGCGATCCTTTGCCTTGACACCAAACTTTTGTTCTTCATCAATGATTAATAATCCTAAATCACGAAATTCTACATCTTTATTTAAAATACGATGCGTACCAATCAGAATATCAACCTTACCTTCTTTAACCGCTTTTAAGGTAGATGAGATTTCCTGGGTGGTTTTGAATCGATTGATGTAGTCAATAGTGACAGGAAATTGTCCTAAACGCTCCACAAAGGTTTTAAAATGTTGCATGGCCAAAATGGTTGTCGGCACCAAAACCCCCACTTGTTTGCTATCGGCAACGGCCTTAAAAGCCGCCCGAATCGCCACTTCCGTTTTACCGAACCCGACATCCCCACATACCAATCGATCCATGGGATATCCTTTTTCCATATCGGCTTTGATATCGGCTGTAGCTTTTGCTTGGTCGGGGGTATCTTCATAAAAGAAGGAAGATTCTAATTCTATTTGAAGATAGCTGTCGGCTTGAAAAGCAAATCCCGGTGCTGCCCGACGTTTGGCGTATAGTTCAATCAATTCCTTCGCAATGTCCCGTACCTGCCGCTTAACCCGAGATTTTTTGTTTTCCCAGTCACCCGAGCCCAATTTGCTCATGGTTGGAGGAGTCCCATCCTTTCCAGTAAATTTCGCTATTTTGTGTAATGAGTGAATATTTACGTAGAGAATATCATTGTCACGGTAGATTAGTCGAATGGCTTCTTGTTTTTTTCCATTTACATCCAAAGTTTCCATACCGGCAAAACGGCCAACCCCGTGATCAATGTGGGTCACATAGTCGCCGGGTTGCATGGACTGAATTTCCTTCAAGGTGAGGGCCTTGGACTTTGAGTAGCTTTCTTTGAGCTTGTATCGATGGAATCGATCAAAGATTTGGTGATCTGTGTAAACAAGTATTTGGGTTTGTGGATCAATAAATCCTTGCCGAAGTGAAATGGGAAGGGACTGAAATCGAAGCAATGGATCAAGCTCTTGAAAAATTCGTTGCAATCGATTCAGCTGCTTTGGGTTTTCCGCACAAATAAAAGTCGTAAATCCTTCTCCCTGCCGCTTTAGTAGGTCGTCCAGCACAAGTTCAAACTTTTTGTTGAAAGAAGGCTGAACTTGGGTACGGTAGGCTATTCGGTGGGCATTTTTAAAATGGAAACGTGTCCCAAACTCAATAATGCGTCTTTTTATGAGGTGAGATTCAAACTCCTGAGGCGTTTCAGCAATCTCAGAAGGCGGTAAAATGATTGCTACATCGGTAGCCTGAATCGTTCGATCAAACTGTTCTTGCCACCGCGAAAATCCAGCTGAAATACTATCCAACGTGGAGGATAAATTATGAATCCAAATATGGCTTGACTCCGGAAGAAAGGAAAAGAAAGAGGCGCGCTCTTCCCGGGTCATTTTCTGGGTAATATCAGGAACGATGGCCGCTTGTGGCAATACCTGGATCGATAACTGGGTTTCGGGATTAAAATGACGAATGGTTTCGATTTCATCCCCAAGGAATTCAAGCCGATAAGGATACTCCTGTGCATAGGAGTATACATCCAAAATACCCCCTCGAACAGAAAATTGCCCTGGCTCATACACGAAGTCGGTTTTGTCAAACCCAAACGAAATAAGCCATTCGGATAAAAAACCAAGATCGCCAGTGCTGCCGGATTTAATAGTCAATGTATTGGCTAATAAAGTTTGCCGGTTAACTACTTTCTCTTGGAGAGCTTCGGGGTACGAAACGATGATACCCTGCCAGGTTTTTTCAGTTAGCTCACTGAGAACCTCTGCGCGTTGAACAATATTGGCATTATCAACTTGCTGATATTCGTAGGGGCGTTTGGCCGAGCTAGGGTAAAATCGAACATGGTCGTCACCCAATACCTGAACAAGGTCATGTAAGAAGTAGGCAGCATCTTCTTTTTCAGGAAGAATGATAAGCGTTGGTTTGGGCTCTCGGCGGAATAAGGAGGCAACTACCACAGCATCAACCCCGGCAGAAAGACCCTCTATTTGCAAGATGGAGTGCGACGAAATCTCAGATCCGACAATTTGCACAAATGCATCGGAACCATACAACGTTAATAGATCTTGACTATCCACAGAAAAAGGATTAGAAAACGCAAAAGTACAGGAAAAACACGGGTTCAAAGAGTAACCAATAAATTCAGAACGGAAAAATAATCCTTGGGGTTTAATCTTTTTGCTAAAAAAAGAGTTTACTATACAGGTAAACCATTAAAAACGATGCAACAGAAAATTGTAATTTTCGGCGTACTTTTGGCTTGGGCCTTCGTGGCCTGTGGTCAATCAACCAAAAAATCAGAGAAAAAGTCAAAAAGAATGGAAGTTAATGTAGCAGGAAAGGAAGTCGCTACCTTGGGTGCCGGGTGTTTCTGGTGTGTTGAGGCAGTTTTTCAAAATTTACAAGGGGTCGATACGGTTATTTCGGGGTACACGGGTGGCGCAAAGCCTAATCCTACGTACAAAGAAATATGCACCGGTCTAACCGGACACGCGGAAGTTTGTCAAATTACCTATGATCCGAAGGTAATCTCGTTTGAGGAAATTTTGGAAGTTTTTTGGAAAACCCATGATCCAACAACCCTGAATCGCCAAGGAAATGATGTGGGTACACAGTATAGATCCTCCATTTTCTATCACTCAATCGCCCAAAAAGAAATTGCTGAAAAGTATATTGCCCAGTTGGAGGCATCAGGGACGTTTAAGAATAAAATTGTCACGACCCTTGAACCTCTGGATGCATTCTATGTAGCGGAGGATTATCATCAAAACTACTTCAATGATAACGGCGAACAGCCGTATTGTCAGTTTGTTGTACGACCCAAGGTCGATAAATTCAGAAAAGATTTTGCTGATCGTCTGAAAAAGTAAACTAAACAAAAAAGCCGCTGGTTCCAGCGGCTTTTTTGTTTATAACATATCATCTGTAATCCGTCTGGGTTTTTCCCCGGCAGCAAATAAAGGATATTGGTCAAAAATGGAACGAACGACACCCCGGTAGTAATTAATTCCTTTCGAGGATTGAGGGCGATTAAAAACCCCAGCAGCATATCCTCGCCAAATCAACCGACTGGAACCCGCATCCAGCAAGGAGACAAGCACCATGCCGCCATTGAAATGCAAATTTTGAACTTTATAAATCTCATTGGTTTCATACCGATTGACCCAACGATCCATGGAGGGCTGAAAATACCCTTTGTATCCCACTCGTTCTTTTATAATACTGTAACTTACCAACAAATCGGGATTTTCATCGCTTACTTTATAACCACGCGCTTTCATTTGTCGGCGAATGGCATCATGTATTTCAGTACAAATGTCGGACGTGTCGATCTCACAATTTAAAAAATTGTAGGTTCTGTACACTGTAAAATCCGTGTCATAACTGTAATCATTATCCACCAATAGTCTGGAGGCAGAACAGCTAGACACTAAAATTCCAATAGGAATCATCAGGAACAACAAGATTTTTCTCATAAGTCATATCGTTTTGGGTATCTACGTCGAATATCGCTATTTCGTTGATAATCTGAAAACTACATGCTGAAAAAAATGTTTAGCCTTCGCCCAAATAATAGTGCAAAGCACGCCGCATCGCAGATGGAGTAGCGGCAAAATCATAGCCACAACTACCTAAGCCTGTGATTAGGGAAAATCGGATTTCTTTCCCGCGATTTTTCTTGTCCTGTGCGGTTAGTTGTAGAATAACTGGAATATCTTCGACTGAAAACGTCACTTTACCATAGACAGAAAAAAGAAACTCTTCAATTTCCATCAACGATTTTTCATCAATAAGCTTGCGCTCAAATGCCATAAAGGATTCAGCAATCATGCCCACAGCAATGGCTTCGCCATGAAGAAGTGGTTTTTTTCCTTGGGTTAAAAAGTGAGTTTCCACCGCGTGTCCCAAGGTATGTCCAAAGTTTAAAATTTTGCGGAGGCCTTTTTCCGTAGGATCTTGCGTGACAACGTGTTCTTTGATTTGAACAGAATGCTGAATCCAATGGGGCCAATCGATGTCAGGAAAATCGAGCCGGCGTAAGGTTTGCCATGCGGCTCCATCTTGGATCAGACAATGTTTGATGATTTCAGCAAAACCGGAGCGTAATTCTCGCTCCGGAAGAGTCTGTAAAAATACAGGATCTATGAATACCCGAGTGGGAAGTTGAAAAGATCCGAGATGATTCTTCAAACCGTGAAAGTCAATTCCCAGCTTCCCTCCTACACTCGCGTCAACTTGAGCCAATAACGTGGTTGGAACTTGGATGAAATCGACACCTCGTTTGTAGGTCGCCGCGCAAAATCCTCCCATATCCCCAATCACACCTCCACCTATGTTGATCACTAAGCTATGACGATCGAGTTCATAATCCGTCATCGCCTGCCAGATAATTTGACAAGTATCCAGGTTCTTGTGGTTCTCTCCAGCCGGAACAACGACAAACTTATGTTTAGGAAGTAAGGATACAACTAAGGGATAGACCCATTTTTTTGTATTGGTATCCAGAATAACCAAAATCTTGCTGTAAGAACTCGTGGCTAAAAAAGAAGTTAGACTTTCCGCGATGGGGGCAATGATAACAGACATGTTGAAAAAATTAATGAACCAAAAGCCAAATACCAAGAATGAATAGTGCCGTATACACCGGAACACTGAAGACCAACAAAGCTACTTGAACCGATTGATAAAAGACAGTTCCTCGGGTCGCCTTTTTTGCCAAAAGATCAACTAAACGAAATAAGGGCAGGTGCCATATCCACAAGATACGATGACCAACCGGAGCAGATGACTGAAAAGAAACTGGAATTAAAACCTCAAGCAGCCGATCCCAAGCAAACGTATTGAAAGATTTAATAAAAGTACCCTCTGTCGATTGATCCCATGCATGAGTCACCTGATGCCAAGGTTTTCCAACGGTAATCGATACGTCTATTGGAGATGTCTTGAATGATTTGTACTGTAGTCCAATCGGTACGATTTGTAACGGTATTCCTTCATTCCAAGCTGTCCGGGCTAAACGCGAAGCACCTTTTTTTAAGGGAAGGAGGTGGTTCTGGTGCACACAAATTCCCTCAATAAAAATGAGGACCACTTCGCCCTGTCGAAATAAATCCAAACACCGTTGAAATGTCACATCATTCTCCGATACATATTCTTTACCTTCTGAAATACGGTAGATGGGAATCATAAACATTTTACTCAAAATCATCTTGGCCAATGGCTTTCGAAAGGCATCTCCCCGTGCCAAAGACCAAATCGGTCGATCTAAGTAACAAGCCAATAAGATCGCATCAAGAAAGGAATTGGGATGGTTGGCTACCAATAAAACGGGACCTTCTGACGGAAAATGAGAAATGCCTTGTATCGACACATTCCGAACAAAAATCTGCAATATCCCACGCACCCACTGACGCAAAAACAAGTAAATCACAAGCAATTCATTTTTAGACTCTCATTAAAATTACAAGCCATTCCATAACATTACATATTTCTCTAAAATAAAATGAAAAATAACAAAAATTTACTGGAATAGTTATATAAGTTTACACCCAAAATAGGGAATTGTCATGCGGATTATACTAGGCGTTATCTTTTGTGGGCTTGTAAGCTCGTGCACTAAGCCTGCCATGTATTTGGTTAGTAATCAAACAGATTCGGTAAAGCCCGTGGCATTTACCTATGCGCTTGCCGAAAATGAGATAGCCGATCCCACATCTAGTGACATAACGATTCAAAATGAATTGGATCGTCAAGTGCAAAAAAAAGGATTTTGGAGGTCGCCAAAAGATCCAGACATTCTCGTTTTTTTTAAATACTACCCCGAAAAGCTATCCTTGCCTCAAGTCGTTCAAGCTACAAATAATCAAAAGCTTTTAGTACAGCAAAAAATGCCCAAAGGTACATTCATGGTTCAGTGGGTACACCGAGATACCCAAGAAACATGGTGGCAAGGGTACGTTGTGGGCGTACCCTCCGGTTTAGAAAGTAGGCAGTGGCGACACTTGATTCAACAATTAGGGCAACGATTTCCTGGGCAACCTATGATTTCCATAGAAGGGAGGAATCGCCAAAGCTTAAAAAGCGGTAATCGTGAGCCAAAGCATGTTGATAAACCGATCGCCAATTATCCCCCAGAAGTGCAGCAATCAGGAGAATAAGCGTAGAACCGGGTTGATGAAAATTCGTTATTAGACCATCGCAGATCCGAAACGTGTATCCGGGAAAAATAAAAATTTCAGTCTCGCCCACCAACGTTGCCCAATTTTTTGTATCCATATGATCTAGAATCGCCTGAATCGCCTGCGGAAAAGAAGGTAATTCACTGGGGTAGTCATCAAATGCGACTAACTTTTCAATCATAAAAGACGATATTTCTGTACCCAATTGTTTAGCAAACAAAACCTGAACACCATACCAATACAAGCTTTCCAATGACCGCATCGATGTGGTTCCAACCGGTACTACCCTACCCACGTGCGCCGCTAGTTTTTGAAGAAAGGGACGATCGAATACCATTTGTTCATTGTGCATGGTGTGATCGAGCACGTTTGACGCTTTTATGGGCTGAAAAGTACCAGCACCCACATGCAACGTAACAAATCCGAACGAGATTCCTTGAGCTTGTAAAGCATCCAAAACGCGCGGAGTGAAATGAAGACCTGCTGTTGGCGCGGCTACCGCTCCGTCATGTTGGGCATACAACGTCTGGTAATGATCTGAATCTGAGGCCTCAACCTCGCGGTTTAAATAGGGAGGGAGTGGAATTTGTCCAAACTCGCGCAAAATTTCCGCAAACGAAACCCCACCTGTCCATTCAAAATGAATGATATCCGTCTCCAAAGATTCTCTTCGCGCGAGTAGCGTGACTCCGTTGTTTAAAGAGACTGATAACGTTTCATGTTTCCATTTTTTTCGATTTCCAATCATGCATTCCCACGAACAAGATTGCGTCGCCTCCATGACTTCTGAAATGATGGGCGATGGTATACTGGGTTGCAACAAAAATACTTCAATGATAGCTCCTGTAGGTCGCTGAAAAAATAAACGAGCCGGGATAACTTTTGTATCATTAAAAACCAACAAGGTATCCGAAGGGATATGGGCAGGTAACTCATGAAAAAGAACCTCAGCCTCAATTCCTTCCTTATAAATGAGTAGTTTGGAATGATCTCGAGGTGATGCAGGGTATTGTGCAATTCGATCCGGAGGTAAATCGTACCGATAATCATCCAATAAAATGGTAGGAAGATCGATCATAGATCAGTCAGTAACTTTAGGGTTGGTATAGAACAACAACAAAGGGAGTGAAAACAAAACGCCAAGCAGCAAAACGGCACCAATCAACAAAAGCCAATTCATATTGATGGTCAATAGCTGATCTGTATCGGCATTGATATTTCGTAAACCAAGTAGAATAAAAATAAAAAACGAATGAATAACGGATAACAGGGCGTCTGTCCACGAGATTAATAAGGTGCTAAGTGCTACCCGTTGTTGTGCCCAGATACTCTGCGGTACTAAACGAGAAAAATCCAATTTTAACAGCTGATTTTTTAAAAGTCCAATCAGTAGATTTAATCCAAGTACAATACCAGCATTTAAATAGAAGAATTTTTCTTTATCTAAAAAACCACTAGGTTTGCCTGCCGAATCGAATTCAACGGCTACCAGTTCGGGAAAGTCTGTGTAGGTAAAGAGAATCATACCCATTAAGAGGGCTAGCGATATTTTACGCCAAAAGCCAAAAAATATTCCGACCATAAAGAAATGAAGTTTAAATACCTTTCCCGGTAATGGGGTGTTAATTGATTTGCAAATTTAGGGCACAAAGGAAAAGGAATCCTATTTTTTCCATTTTTGTTGGTTACAAAACCTTTTGTCGAGTAGAAGGTTTTGATTCAACGATGTCAATGAATGAAGGATTATGAAAATTTATACAAAAACTGGTGACCAAGGGAAAACAAGTCTAGTCGGAGGAACGCGCCTGAGTAAAGCAGAGGATAAAATAGAAGCCTACGGCGCTGTCGATGAACTGAATGCTTGGATTGGGGTTTTGCGGGATCATACCTCGGAGGAAGAACAACGTGTCCGATGGCAATTCATCCAAGACCGTTTGTTCACAGTGGGGTCTATTTTGGCCTCTGAACCAGAACAGACCAAAAGAGCGTTGCCCGACCTACGCGAGTCGGACATTTTGGATCTCGAAACTTGGATGGACGAGATGGAGTTGCCTCCGCTGCGTGCATTCGTTTTGCCAGGAGGTTTTCCGCCGGCATCCTTCGCTCATGTAGCACGCACAGTTTGTCGGCGAGCTGAACGTCGGGTTATCCGATTGGCGGAACAAGAAGAAGTACACCCCAATGTAATCCCCTATCTAAATCGACTATCCGATTACTTGTTTATGGTATCTAGAAAATGGGTGATTGAGTCAGGTGCGGAAGAAGTAACCTGGAAACCGCGAATCGATTAAGGTAAAAGTCCAAATGCCAGTGGCCTATGAAATGCGGGTTGATCACCCGATAACGTGGGGTGCAGACAAAGGAAATAAGCATTCTCAGGAGAACAAATCCATTGCCGATGTAATGGCTTAGTCTTGGCCAGTATCCGGTAAAGATTAAATCGAAATGCGGACGCTGGGTAACCGGGTATCAAGGAAACTGGAAATTCAATGGTCCCCCCCCACGCATCAACTTTTGTCCAAACCGACGTGATAATCTGATGTTCAGAACGAGACAAATACGTGGTATGGAGGGGCTGGCCTTGTAGGCCCATACCGGGATTTCGAATCAATCCTGCCCACAGTGCGCCATTTGGATTTAATTCTATTTCAAGATAATGATCAGATACATCAGCTCCTCCTGAAATAAATAGTTCAAATACTTCTTGATTGTACAGAGGTTCGTTATCTTGTGTGTACTGATTAAATTCGAGGTGGGGATTGTCCTGGCAATGAAAGCGAATAAATACGGTATCGTTATCTACAGTAAGTGAGACGTCGGTTCTGGCGTGGATGCGCTCACCGGTTTGGGCAGATAGATTGACGGCATCGTGCCACTCTTTTTGTAAAAAGATCATTAGTTTTTCGGTCGGATTGAATTCTTTACGTAAAATCGGGTGAAATTAATGATTTGAATGTAAATACGCGATAAAAAGTTTGCGCACAACACTATGAAGGTTCTAATTACAGGAGTTACTGGCTTACTTGGGGGCGCGTTAGCTCAAGATTTTAAACAGAAAGGGATCGACGTGTTTGGTTTGGTTCGCCCTGACCAAGCGGTAAAGGATATTACCTGCCGAGAGGGGGATATCATGGATATCCACTCCCTTACCGAAGCGATGGAGGGAATGGACTATGTTATTCATGCCGCGGCTATTGTCTCTTTTTCGCCCAAAGATCGGCCAGCGATGTACCAAGTGAATGTTGAGGGGACGGCCAATGTCGTCAACGCAGCCCTGACTATGCCCAACATTAAAAAGGTAATTTTTATAAGTTCAATCGCAGCCTTGGGCCGCCCAGCGCAACATGTAGGAAATCTTGTAATTCAAGAAGACCAAAAGTGGGAAGAATCTCCGCACAATTCTCACTATGCCATCACCAAGTTCCAAGCTGAATGTGAAGTCTGGAGAGCCCATGCCGAAGGATTGCCGGTTCTTATTTTTAATCCAACCATTGTTTTGGGTGAAGGAAACTGGACCCGAAGTAGTGCACAACTCTTTAAATATGTGTACGACGAACGTCCCTTTTTTACATCAGGGTTCCTTAATTATGTGGACATCAAAGACCTTTGCCAGGTAATTTGGCTGGGTATTCAATCGCCACTCACGGGCGAACGGTTTATTGTGAATGGAGGACAAATTACCTATCAATCCTTTTTTCAAAAGGTGGCCCAATCTTTCCAAAGAAAAGCACCATCTATCCAGATTATTAAACCTTGGCTTTCCATTTTATGGAGACTAGAAGCTATTCGTTCCTTTATTACAGGAAATGCGCCACTGATTACCCGGGAAACAGCAACTTCGGCCAGTTTGAAGCTTTCTTATCCCAGTACTAAACTTCAAAATGCTTTTTCCATTGAATTTACCCCGATCGATCAAACGATTCAACGGGTAACATCCTATTTCATGACAAAGCAAAGGCTTTGAACTTTCTAGCAAATTTGTTACTTTTATTCATTACTGAGTTAAACTTTTCCTCAATAAACAGGTATGATGAACTTTGATGCCGAAGACCGTGACGGTGCCAATCGCATGGCTGATATGGAAGCCTCTGTGAAGAAGTTTGAGGAAATATTACTGGCCGATCCAACCCCATACGTCGAGGAGGATACGCTGGAAGAGGTAGCAGAATATTATTTTCTGACCGGACAGCTTGAATCCGCCACACATGCATGTGACATGGGATTGCATTTACATAGCCATTCCTTAGCTTTGCTTATTCTCAGGATTCAACTTCATATTGCCGCCAACGAATTATTAGCCGCAGAAGATTTGCTCGAAAAGGCATTTCTGTATCATCCCAATGATCCTGAATTGCTAGCCCTAAAAGGAGTGCTCCTAAATTTTCAAGGCCAATATTCTGAAGCGATTCTTTTATTTCATAAAATCGCGGACGAAGCACAAGACCCATCATTCATTTATTTTCATCTAGGTGAATCGTATCAAAACTTAGGTGAATGGTCGCTAGCGGTTGCGCATTACAAAAAAGCCATTGAGGATGGCCTTACGAATGGAGCAATCTACCAAGAAATTTCTTTTTGCCTGAATATGGAATCTAATGATCCCGAAGCAGGTGTTCGATTTTTTAAGGAGTTAGTCGATCAAAATCCATTTTCTGTCCCAGGTTGGTATTTTTTAGGTGTAAACCTCACCATGCATGAAAAATGGGACGAGGCTTATCAGGCCTATGATTACGCGCTTGCCCTCGATGAAAAAAACTTGGGAGCTCGCATGCAAGCCGGGCACCTGTGCATGGATTTGGAGAAATACCCCCAAGCCAGTGAGCATTATCTTTTGGCTCATCAACTCGATGAAAAAGATGCAGATATTCTTACACACCTTGGGGCTTCGTATGAATACCAATCGGACTGGGACAACGCCCGAACTTACTACCAAAAAGCAGTAGAGATCGCGCCCGAATGGGATGATGCTTGGTACGGCCTAGGTATGGTGGCTTTCAAACAAAAACAATGGCACATCGCACACCATTATGCTAAAAAAGCCATCGAATTAAACGACTATGAAGTCAAATACTTCGAACTTCTCGCAGACGCTTGCCTTCAACTCGGACTGCTCTTCGAAAGTACAGAAGCGTGCCGAGCGGCCATTGAACTGGAATTTAAAAATCCAGACCTTTGGCTCCGATTAGCCGAAATTTGGGCTTTTGAAAATGAATTCGAAAGTGCAACCGAAGTCCTAAAAGAGGCACTCGAAGAGCTTCCACTTGATGAAAATATCCATTACAGGTTGGCCGTTTATTTATTGAAAGGTGGCAGACCCAAAGAGGCCTTTACCTTTCTTGAGTCTGGCCTTGCCCTTAACCACTCGGCACATGAACAAATTTATGGCTTCTTCCCTGATTTGGAAACCCAAAAACTCTTATTTCAGGTTGTCCAAAAATTGGGTTAACCTCGTATTTCTCGTTTTCTTTCTCCTCAGCCCGCTCGCACCATGGGCCCAGAAAAAAACAGAATTGGATGGCCCAGAGAAAAAAGTCCAGGCGGAAAGGCTCTTCCTTGAAGGGCTACAATTCTTTTGGACTGACCGGCCGGCTGATGCGTTGAAAGCATGGGAGGAGGTTATTCGACTGGATCCCAACCAAGCTACTACACACTATTTCATAGGAAAAACGCAAGCTTCCCTGAATCAATGGGAGTTGGCCAAGCAATCTTTCGAAAAAGCGCTGAAATTGGCTCCAGAAAATAAATATATTCCAGAGGAATACGGGCAGGCCTTAATTCGACTAGGGAATCTCAAAGAAGCAATAGCCATTTTCGAAAGGCTTGTAAGGGATCAACCCGCCAATCCCCTATACTATTACACATTGGCAGATCTGTGGAGACAAGAAAATAAACCACAAGAAGTACTACGGGTGATAGCACAATTGGAAAAGGTAATCGGGGTAACCGAAGAAACAACCCGTCAAAAACAACTCATTTACCTCCAACAAAATCAAGTAGATAAAATTTTTCAAGCTAGTGACGCGCTCATTGCATCTGAGCCCAAAGAAATCGAATTTGTTCTGCAAAAGGCCCAAATGCAAATGGCTGCGAACCGTTGGGAGGAGGCAACCCAAACTTTGCAAAAGTTAATCGAACAACATCCAACAGCCAGTAAAGCGTATGGACTCCTGATTTCTGTTTTGGTTATTCAAGAGGACTATGCTACACTGACACGCTGGACCCGGAAAATGCTTCCTCAACGTACCATATCACTCTCGGAAGTTGCTCCGCTGCTCAAACAGACAATCGCTTCAAAGAAAATAGAAGAATCTGCTGCGTTGTATGCTCTTTTGGTTACGCGCCTTGAATCCGGTAGTCCTGCTGCAGACGAATGGGGCTTGGCCGGCTTCTGGGCTCTCACCCTTGAAAAGTGGACAGACGCCCAGACATTTTTGAAAAAATCAATCGAATTGGATCCTAATGATCAAGGTAATTGGCAAGCGCTTCTAGAAGCCAATAGACTTTCCGGGGCCTTTGATCAACTCGTAACGAACGCAGATCAGGCAACAACCTACTTTCCAGCAGAACCCGCCTTTTGGTATCACCTTGGACTCGGCTTATATTACCAAAAGAAACTCCAAGATGCACGAGATGCCCTGGAGGAATGTACCCGCATTCCCACATCTTCGGTACCCCTTAAGGCTTTCACACAGGCCCTTTTGGGGGATGTGTACCATGCCATGAAAAAATTTGCGCAGTCCGATCAAGCCTATGAGGCTGCGCTTGAATTGGATCCTACGCTACCTCAAGCCCTCAATAATTTTAGCTACTTTTCAGCCCTACGTAAAGAAAATCTAGACAAAGCCGCTCAACGTGCAAAAAAGCTAGTGGAACTCTATCCCAATGTCTCAGGTTACCTCGATACATACGCTTGGGTGCTCGCTCAACAAGGAAAATGGAACGAGGCATTGCCCTTGCTTGAAAAGGCTGTTGCTCAAAGCGAAGGTGTATCCGCGACAATTTGGGAACACCTGGGGGATGTCTACGCTCAACTCGGTATGCCAGACAAAGCCAAATCCGCTTGGCAAAAAGCACGAGAACTGGGTGGGGGTACCCCACAGCTAGACCAGAAATTAGCTCAGTGAAAACTTGATTTGGGGAAAATGGTTGTACCCTGTAGCTTTGTTACGCAAACACTATAGAAATTAGTATTACATGAATAAAGGAATATTGGCGTTTTTGGGAGTTTTAATTTTTCTTTTTAGCGCTTGTCAAAAACCAAAATCACGAACCAAAGAAGTACTCGTGTCAAGACCAACATTAGATTCTACCCAAATCGCTCGTCCAGAAGAAAACAAACCGACTAGCCATCAGCCCGTGGAGGAGAAAAAAACGGACTGGGTTACGATACAAACACCAACATTTGAGGCCGTTAAAATTCGGTCACGCGTCGACTTTAGCTCGCCTACCCTATCCCAAGATTTTCCCGTTAATTTTCAAATCCGAAAGGATAGTATTATTTGGGTATCTGTTTCTGTTGGTTTAGAGGTCGCCCGAGGGATCATTCGTCAAGATTCAATCATCCTCGTCGATCGACTGAATAAGCATGTGTATCGGTTTGATTTTTCATCGCTTTCCAAAGAAATAGGATTTCCTCTTACCTACAGTTTGGTTCAATCCTTAATTTTAGGTGATATGTTAATTCCGCAACGCCCCGAAGATGAGGTGATACAAGAAGAAAATCAAATTGTGATCAAACAAAAAGTAGAATCACTGGCCATAGAATCCGTGATCGACCGAGTCAAACAAAAACTGGTTCGACTTGCCGGTTCCCAAACCAATTCCCAAGAAACACTGGATCTTATCTACCCCAAATTTCAAGAAACATCGGCTGGTTTATTCCCTGCGGTCGTCCAGGTGAAAATCCAAAATCCGGAAAAAACAGATGTCCCCACGCGAATTACCATGGAACATCAACGGATCGAATGGGTTTCCCGCGATCTACGGTACCCCTTCAGTGTTCCTAAAAATTATACAGAGAAACAACTAAAACCTTGACCTCGATGCACTTCCTTCGTTTTAGTTTTCTTGTTACTTTACTCGCCCTAGCAGGACTTTCGGTTTCCGCCCAAACTTCGCGTGCTAAGCTGGAACAAGAAAAAAAACGAAATTTGAATCGAATCGCTCAGACCAAAAAAGTTTTAGCCCAAACACAAAACCAAAAAAAATCCTCGCTTCGAGAATTAAAAACGCTTTCCAAACAAATTGAAAACCAAGAACAACAAATTGATTTGTTGGAAAGAGACTTAAAACTTATCGAAACGGAATTACGGTCGGTAGCCCGAGAAACATATGCACTAGACCAACGCTTGAAGGCCTTGCGGACGGAGTATGGCCAAATGCTATACACGGCTAGCAAAAGGAGTACGAAGCTTAATCAACTCCTTTTTCTCTTTTCGTCTAGCTCCTTTCAAGAAGTTATGGCCCGCTATCAATACCTGCAACAATATACAGAAAACCGAAAAGATCAATTGGCACAGATTTGGCGGGTCACGCAAGAGCTTAGTGCGCGACGCTTGGAGCTAGCAGAAAAACAAAAAGCACAAAAGACGATTCTAGGCAGTAAAAAACAGCAAAACAGCGAACTCCTGTCCATGAAAACAGAAAAGGACTCCTTGGTGATCAGGCTGTCCAAACAAGAGACGGAACTTAGAAAGGAAATTGATGCCTCGAATCAAGCGGTTAAAAATTTAGATCGCTTAATTTCATCGATAGTGGCCAAGGAAATTGCGAAAAAAGAAGAATTGGCAAAAGAATCCACACCTCCCCCACCTTCCACAAGAAAAGAGACGGTCAGGACGAGTACGAACAAAACCGTGGAACGGAAATCTACGAAGGCCGTTTTAGGAAAATTTGCGGAAGCACGCCGGCGATTACCCTGGCCCGTTGCAACGGGTTTTATCTCAGATCATTTTGGCGTAAAAAATCATCCCGTATTAAAAGGTGTTCAAATTGACAATAACGGCGTTGATATCCAAACTGTCCCAGGAGCTCAAGTCATGAGTGTATTTGCTGGGAAAGTATTGGATATCTCTGAAATTCCTGGGCTTGGTCAAGTGGTGGCAGTACA